>Ga0208814_1000012_pt1 | contig 182206 bp, 173 predicted proteins | sample MalvirAntarct_55_FD_184253 | JGI IMG/M metagenome (GOLD analysis project Ga0208814, IMG submission 184253) | Marine viral communities from the Global Malaspina Expedition - Malaspina viral metaG Antarct_55 (SPAdes) (version 2) | ecosystem: Environmental > Aquatic > Marine > Oceanic | place... | reverse complement strand
CCCCCCTCGGCCCACGGATGCCCCCGGCCAGCGCCGCGCGCATAGCGCCGCAAGCCGTATCCCGCCCCCGATATCCTCCGCGATCCCCGCGATCCCGACATTCCCGGTATTTTCTGAGATTACCGCTTGTGCCCCATGCGTTTTCTTGGATATACGCGTCGACGGAGACGTGGCCGAGTGGTCGAAGGCGCTCCCCTGCTAAGGGAGTAGGCCCGGAAGGGTCTCGAGGGTTCGAATCCCTTCGTCTCCGCCATACACCTCGACATTTTCTACATACTTGATCAGGTGTTGCGCGGCCCGAGATGGGGCGCGACGTTGCGCTTGGCTTTCCCCTCCGACAGTTTCGCCGCCACCCGCCTTTTGCAAACCTTGCGCCCATGCTTTCGCGAGGAAAGGAGGTGGGGTAGAGGGGGTGTAATACTCAGGAGCGGATCATGGAATTAAAGAACAAACGTATCATCGTCACTGGTGGCAGTGATGGTATCGGACGGCATATTTGCCTTAAACTCGCGGCAGCAGGGACGCGTCTGGCCATTCTGGGGCGCGATGCTGACCGTCTGGCTGGGGTAGAGGCTGAATGTATCGCCGCTGGTGCCAGCGAAGCGATCGGCATTCCCTGTGATATCCAGAACCCGGATGCGATCAGCGGGGCGGTAGAGCAGGTGACAGCTGCATTTGGCGGGCTGGATATTCTGATCAACAATGCGGGCATCTGGCACAAAACCGGTCCGCTGGATGAGATCCCGCCGCAGCTTTTGCAGGCGACCGTGCAGACCAATCTGACGGGCTTGATGCAGATCACGCAAGCCGCCATTCCGGCCCTGCGCGCGAATGACGAGGCGATCATTCTGAATGTCGTCTCCAAGTCCGGCGTCGTCGCGCAGGCCGGGCAATCTGTCTATACCGCCACGAAATACGGGGTGCGTGGCTTTACCGAGGTGCTGAAAGCGGACGAGGAAAACACCGGCGTGCGCGTGGGCGGAGTTTACCAGTCGGGGACAAACACGGGGATGTTCTCGAAGGCGGGGGAGGATGTGCCCAACCATATCTTTACCGAGCCCGACGATCTGGCTGATGTGGTGGTCTTTGTGCTCTCGCGGCCGCCAAAACTGTGGATCCACGATATCCGCATCGAATTGTGAGCCGCGGGCGCACCTGTCGCGCCTGCTGGCAAGACGGGCGCCATCCCAAACATCGCGTCACGTGAAACATGGGGGCGGGGGTGAAGCCCCGCCCCGCCCTCAAGGCATCAGGTGGTTTTCTTGTCGTTGACGATGTTCATCGACGCCACGCCGCTTTCGCCGAGGTCTACCGCGGCAAAGGGTCCACCGTGGTGCATTTGGCCGGGGTCTTTCAGATTGACCGGTGGTGCTTCGGCAAGGATCTTCTCGGCGAACTGCTCTGCGTTGTCTTTCGGGCGATAGCCGAGGAAGGACGCTTTGGCATTGTCCACCGGCGCGCGGTCGTTATTGGACACGCCGTAGACCACGCTGAAGCCGACCGATGGCGTATCGATGGCGCGGGTGACCAGCTGGATCAGATCGTCATAGGACAACCACGATCCCAAGGCGCGGGTGTTGTTGACCTGCGCGCAGCTGAGGATGCGCAGGCACACGGCCTCTAGCCCGCGTTTGTCCCAATACATGGACGCAAGGTCTTCGCTAAAGCATTTGGCGAGGCCGTAGAATGTATCGGGCTTGTGGGGCGCGTCGATGCCGATGAAGTCGGATTTCTTGTGCATGCCCACAGCGTGGATGGACGAAGCATAAACGACCCGTTGAAGCCCGTGCTGATAGGCAGCTTCCCACACGTTGTAGGATCCGACGAAATTCGGCCCCAGCAGTTCCTCGAAAGGTTTTTCATCGACGATGGCACCAAAGTGGACAACCATATCGGCACCCTCCAGCAGCGGCGCGATCTGGTCATAGACGGCGACATCGGCCTTGGCGTAGCTTTCGCCTTCATAGAGCTTGCCGATGTCATCGACGATGTCGGTGCTGACCAGTTCTTGGCACATCTTGGACAGGGGTTCACGCAGGTAGGACCCAAGCCGCCCTGCGGCCCCCGTCAGAACCAGTTTCTTCATCATGTCGTTTTCCTTCCACTATCGTTTTGCGAGGCCAAGCAAGGCTGCGCGCCCGCACAAAGGGGTGTTGCCTGGCATGGGTATTTCATCGGGGCAGGGGGATCAAATCACCGCCTTTTCAATCAGCGATTGGTTTTCCTCGATCCGGCGGTAGGCGTAGGGGCTTAGGTCCAACGTGCGGTATGCGCCATAGGTGATCCATTCAGCGATGCCACGGCCAAGGGCGGGTGCCTGTTGCAGCCCGTGACCGGAGAATCCGTTCAGGCACAGGAAATTCTCGACCACACTGTGCGGGCCGACAATCGCGTTCTGGTCCAGCGTGTTGTAATCGTAGTGCCCGACCCATTCGTTGATCACCTTGACCTGATCGAACTGCGGGACGCGGGTGGCGATGGCGGGCCACACCTTGTCCTCCCACAGGCTGTGGTCAAAGGCAAAGTCGTCATAGGCGACCGCAGGATCTTCGCGCGGGGGGCAGCCCGCCATGTAGTATTTCCCTTCGGTCCTGAAATGCACGCCGGACGGGTCGATTGTCAGCGGCAGATCGCGGTCCAGCGGTTTCGCGGCATCGAACACAAAGGTATAGCGTTTGCGCGGCTCGACCGGGAGGGTGATGCCGGCCATGCCCGCCGTCGCGGCCGCCCGCGGGCCAGAGGCGTTGACCACCGTCCCGCAGGCCACCGTTGCGCCGGATTTCAGCGTGACATGGGTGACGGATGTGCCATCGGCGGCTTTGGTCATCGCGGTCACTTCGTCGTGCAGGTATTCCACTCCGTTGCGGCGAGCCATGCGCTTGAACCAGTCAAACATGGTGCCGCCGTCGAAATATCCTTCATCCACACGGTTGTGATTGGCGGCAATGATGTCATCAAGCTGATAGAACGGGTAGGCGGCGGCGACCTCGGCGGCGGTCATGTGTTGCGTGCCCGCCCCCAGTGCCACCTGTATCTGCTGGTTCTGTTGCAGCGTCTGCGCAAACTCGGGCGTGTCCGCGAGGTAGAGATAGCCAAAGCTTTGCAGCGCGAGATGCGGCACTTCTGGATCATCGCCCATAAACCGGCGGAAGTTCTTGATAAACTCGGCCCCGAACTGCGACACCTTCACGTTGATGGCCGAGCTGAACTGCTGGCGGATGCAACTGTTGGTATGGCTGGTGGCGGCGTATTCGTAGGTTGGGTCACGTTCGACCACCAGAACCTTGCCGTCAAAACCGGCCATCTGGGTCAGCCACCATGCGACCGACGATCCAAAGATCGCGCCACCGATAATGACAACGTCATAGGTGCTGTGATTGGGCTGCGGCATCGCGATACTCCTTCCACATATGGGCCACATAGGGGCCTGACAGACGGGATGCCGTGCAGCGGTGTACAACAGGGCAGCCCTGCCACGACTAAACGCGCAACACCGGCCCCCGTCCATAGCTTGTGAACGCGGGGGGCCATTTCCGCGCCCGCTTGCCGCCCGATATATTACCCATTGGCCAACGCGATGCGCCTGGGTTACACAAAGTTGTCCAATGACAACGCTTTGCTGGACAAATGTAGTGAGTGCCGTAGGTTTCGGTGTAACGCTGGAAACCCGTTCAGGTGGAGAAAAGGCCCGTGCAAATGGACCGACAAGAAATCGAAAACTTGATTGCCCGTGTCGCGTTGAAAGACCGCGCGGCGTTTGACCAGCTCTATGATCGTGTTTCTGCGAAACTTTTCGGGGTTTGTCTGCGTGTGTTGAACAAACGCGCCGCAGCAGAGGACGCCATGCAAGACAGTTTCGTCAAAATCTGGAACAATGCCGATAAGTATAATGCCAATGGCCTGAGCCCGATGACGTGGCTGATCACCATTGCGCGAAATACCTCTATCGACCGTCTGCGGGCCCGCAAAAAAGGCCATCAGGACGTGAATACGCCCGGTTTTGAACTTGTCTCCCCCGGACCCACGCCCGAACAATACGCCGTTGCCTCGTCAGAGGCGTCGCGCCTGTCGGGCTGTCTTGATACGCTGGAAGAAGATCGTGGCAAAGCCATTCGGGGTGCCTATCTGGATGGCGAGACCTATTCCGATCTGGCTGAACGCTTCGGCGTGCCGCTGAATACGATGCGAACCTGGCTGCGCCGTGGCCTGATCGCCCTGCGGGAGTGTATGAGCCAATGACCCAAACGCCTGAAACACCCCATGATGATGATCTTCTGGCCGCCGAAATGGTGCTGGGCCTGTCGTCTGACGACGATATGATCGCCGCGCGTCGCCGTGTCGCGACTGAACGTGATTTTGCTGATCGCGTTGTGTTCTGGCAGGAACGCCTGACCGCCATGACCGACGGGATCGACCCCGTCTCGCCGCCCGCGCGCGTGAAGAAAAAGCTGATGGCGCAGGTCTTCCCCAAGCAGCGGGTTTCGATCCTGCAACGTTTGTGGCTCTGGCAGGGGATGGCGATGGCATCGCTGCTGTTTGCGGGCTACCTTGGCGTGCAACTGCTTGAGATCAACACACGTCCGGGCGGCGATCAACCGACCGTTCTGGCCGCACAGCTGGTCAGCGACACCAGCCCGTTGCAAGTGTTGGCCGTGGTCGAACCGATCAAGCACGAGATCGCGCTGCGCCGCGTTTCGGGCGCCGCGAACGAGGGGCGTGTGCTAGAACTTTGGGCGATCCTGCCCGATCAGGCTCCGGTTTCCTTGGGCGTTCTGCCCGACAGCGAGACGGCGCGGATTCTTGTTCCGGCAGAGCTGCGCAGCCAGGCGGCACAGATCACGCTGGCGATTTCGGATGAACCCGTCGGCGGCTCGCCCACGGGTGCGCCTACGGGCGATGTCCTGGCCGCAGGGGCCATGTCTGAACTGTAATCCGGGCTTTATCGGGTTCGCTGACTTTTTAAACAAATACTTCGCCCGCTTTCATGTGGGGGAAGTCTTTGTTTCTTAAGGGTATTTGAGAAAGTTTAATAAAAACTGCGGTTTTTTGCGTTTTCGGTGAAACTTCTCGTTTTCTACTTCCGTGTATTTCCACAACTCAGGCCGACACTGGTTGCAAGCCCATGTCGCTGAGGGACCGTGCCGTGTTTTTGGCGCGGTTTGGTAACGAGTTTGTTGGCGTGGAACCATGCATTCCGCCAACGGGTTTATCCAGTATCGGCACCTCGCGTGCCTTGTAACGAGTACCGCCGGATGTCAGCGCCACGCGCGACGTCCGGCGGCCCTTTCAACAGACATCCAATCTATCCGCAGTACCGCAACCTTAAGGGGGCATTATGAAACGCCGGAATTTCCTGAAATGCACAACGATGACGATGGCGGCCTTGCCGTTTGGCGTAGGCGCGGCGGCGCAGGCCGGGACCGTGGCACAGGGCGACTTTGAAGTCAGCCGCACCCCTGCCGAATGGCGCGCGCAACTGGGCGATGACGCATATGCCGTCCTGCGCGAGGGGGATACCGAACGCGCATTTACCAGCCCGCTGAACGATGAGGTCCGCAAAGGCGTGTTCCACTGCAAGGGTTGTGATCAGGCGCTTTATAGCTCCGAGACCAAGTTCAAAAGCGGCACCGGCTGGCCAAGCTTCTTCGCCCCGCTGGACGATGCTGTCGAAACGATGCCGGACAAGGGGTTCTTTACCACGCGGACCGAGGTGCATTGCGACCGCTGCGGCGGCCATCTGGGCCATGTGTTTGATGATGGTCCTGCACCCACGGGCAAACGCCACTGTATTAACGGTTTGGCGATGACCTTTACGCCCGCCGCCGCCTGATGCAGCGGGTTGAGAGAGTTGCTATTTACACGGGCCGCCTGCTTTTGGCGGCCCTTTTCGTCGCGGGATTTGTGCAAAAGCTGGTCGACCCTGCAGCGGCACAGGGGTTGCTTTCAGATCGCGGATTGCCCGTGTTCCTCGTCTGGCCCGCGATGCTGTTCAACGGCGTGGCGGCGATCAGCCTGATCTTCGGTCTCTGGCTCGCCCCCATGAGCGCAACACTCGCGCTTTATTGCATGGCAACGAGCATTTTCCACTTCATACCTGATGACCCGTGGCAGATGTCGATCTTTGTCAAGAACTGGGCGATTGCGGGCGGATTACTGGTACTCGCAGGGCACGCTGCGCGACATCGCGGGGCCTCAGGTGCCGCGCGGTTTGGCCCGTAGCGTCGGATCGGCCTGCGTCGGGTCTTCGGGCCACGGGTGGCGCGGATAGCGGGCGCGCATGTCCTTGCGCACATCGGCATAGGATCCGGCCCAGAACCCCGGCAGATCGATGGTCACCTGCACGGGTCGCTGCGCGGGGGACAGCAGCGTGATCTGCAAGGGCTGCCCTGCGATCATGGGGTGACGGGTGGTGCCAAAGACCTCTTGCAGACGCAGGGCGATCTGGGGCTGCGTTTCGCTATAGTCAATCGCGATCTTGCGCCCCAGCGGCGTGGTGAAATGCGCAGGCGCGGCACGATCAAGCGCTTGCTGGTCGTCCCAGCTAAGCCGCGCGGTCAGGGCTGGCAGCAGGTCAAACGCCTTCCAGTCGGCGGTGCTGCGGACACCTGCCAGATGACCGGGCAACCAATCCTCCAACGTCTCAAGCAGGTGATCCTCGCTGAAATCGGGGAAATCATCGCCCATCAGCCGCGCCCGCGCCAGAAACAGCGCCGCCGCTTTGCCGGGCATCAGACCCAGCTGCCGCACCCCGTCGAGCATGGCCTGCGCGATGTCTTCGGCAGGGGCGTCGGACCACTCCCTGTCGTCCAGCACTAATGCACCAAAACGTTCCTGCTGCCGCGCCAGCACGCGGCCCTCGCGGCGGGACCAGACGCAGAGTTTATGCCATCCGATCTGATCCGCGAAGCTGCCCCGCAGATCGCTGTCGGACAGGCGCGCGGCTTGGCGAATGCGTGCTTCTCGCGGGTCGCCGTCAAGATCGGTCGCCACCAGCAAACGTTCCCCCGCCAGCGGATCGCTCTCGGACAGGATCGCGCCTTTGCCGCCCGACATAACGTATCGCGGCGCGTCGCCCTTGCGCAGCAGTGCGACCCTGTCGGGGTAAGCAAGGGCTGCCAGCACCCCCAGCGTATTGGGGCCGTCACCGGTTTGCCCTCTGGCCAGCCGTTTGGCGTCTTGCTTGATGCGTGAAAGGGCAGCGTGGTTGACCTCGGCCGGGACGCGCTTGCCCGCGACCGCATCCAGACGAAGCGCCAGATCGACAGAGCCGCCGCGCAAGGGGTCACGCTCCGACAGGATCGCGGCCAGCGTCGGGGCGCTGCGCCCGCCTTTGGCGACCATATGCGCCAGACGGGGATGCAGCGGCATCTTCGCCAAGCTGCGGCCATGCTCTGTGATCCGACCCGTCGCATCCAGCGCCCCCAGCATGTGCAGCACGGCCTGTGCTTCGGCCAGACGGCCTGCATGGGGCGGGGTCACGAACTTCAGGTCATCGGCCTGCGCCCCCCAGACCGCGAGCTCTAATGCGAAGGCGCATAGATCGCCGGCCTCGATCTCGGCGGGGGGGTAGGCGGCCAGCGCGCCTTCCTCGCCGCGGGTCCAGAGTTTGAACGCGGCCCCTTCCGACACACGCCCCGCACGGCCCGCGCGCTGCGTCGCTTCGGCGCGGGTTACGCGGTCGGTGATCAGCCGCGACATGCCAGAGGACGGATCGAACTGCGCCCGCCGCGCGCGGCCCCCGTCCACCACGATCTGCACCCCTTCGATGGTCAGCGAGGTTTCCGCGATAGAAGTCGCGAGCACGACCTTGCGGCCTGTTTTGGCCGGGGCAATCGCAGCGCGCTGCGCTTTGAAGTCCATCGCGCCGAACAGCGGGGCGAGCGTGCAATCGGCGGGCAGCCGTCCCGCCAGCGCGCTTTCGACCCGCCGTATCTCGCCTTCGCCTGGCAGGAACACCAGCGCCGATCCGGGGGCGGTATCCAGCGCGTGCAACACCAGATCAGCGACTGCCTGCTCGAACCGTTGTTTGCCTACGGGCCGGTCCAGCCAATGGGGTGTCACCGGAAAGCTGCGCCCTTCGGAGGTGACCACCGGTGCCTGCATCAGTGCGGCGACGGGGGCGGCGTCCAGCGTGGCGGACATGGCGACGATCAACAGGTCATCGCGCAGCGCTTCGGCCACCTCCAGGCAAAGCGCGAGGCCCAGATCCGCGTTCAGGGATCTTTCGTGGAATTCGTCAAAGATCACCGCGCCGACACCGGGCAGGTCGGGGTCGTCTTGCAGCATGCGGGTCAGAATGCCCTCGGTCACGACCTCGATACGGGTGGATTTGCTGACGGCGCTGGCACCGCGGACGCGAAAGCCCACGGTTTGCCCCGGTTCTTCGCCCAAGGTCGCAGCCATGCGTTCGGCAGCTGCACGCGCGGCAAGGCGGCGCGGTTCCAGCATCAGGATGCGGCCGTTGGTCAGCCCCGCGTCCAGCATCGCCAGCGGCACGCGCGTGGTCTTGCCCGCACCGGGGGGCGCTTGCAGCACAACACGGCCCTGGTCGCGCAGCGCGTCGATCACCTGCGGCATCACGTCATCAATGGGAAGGGTAAAAGCCATAAGCGTGGTTATGGTCGAAACCCGGCGCGGGGCCAAGACCCGGCCTGCGGTCTGGACATTTGCGCCACCGGGATCGAAACATGGGCCAAAGGGCGTGAGGGGCAGGACCTATGAACATCGACGATCTGGCAAAGGGTATCGCAGCAGGGGAGCGCCGCGCGCTGGCGCGGGGGATCACCTTGATCGAATCCGGTCGCGAGGATCACCGTGCGCAGGCGACAGAGCTGCTTGCCGCGCTGCCCAAGGGGCGCGAAGCGCTGCGGATCGGGTTGTCGGGGACGCCGGGGGTGGGGAAATCCACCTTTATCGAAAGCTTCGGCATGATGCTGATCGGGCGCGGGCTCAAGGTCGCGGTGCTGGCGATTGATCCGTCCTCTTCGCGTTCGGGCGGGTCGATCTTGGGGGATAAGACGCGGATGGACCTCTTGTCGCGCGAACGCGATGCTTTCATCCGCCCGTCGCCCAGCCAGACCCATCTGGGCGGCGTGGCCCGCCGCACCCGTGAAGCGGTAACCCTGTGCGAGGCCGCAGGCTTTGACGTGGTACTGATCGAGACGGTCGGCGTCGGCCAGTCAGAGACGGTGGTGGCAGAGATGTCCGATGTTTTCATGCTGTTGCTGGCCCCCGCGGGCGGGGACGAGCTGCAAGGCGTCAAGCGCGGCATTATGGAGATGGCGGATATCATCGTGATCAACAAAGCCGATGGGGATCTGAAACCCGCCGCGTCGCGGACCTGTGCCGATTACGCCGGTGCCCTGCGGTTGCTGCGCAAACGGCCACAAGACCCCAAGGGGTTTCCCAAGGCGATGATGGTGTCAGCGCTGGAGGAAAACGGGCTGGACGAGGCATGGGCAGAGGTAGAGGCGCTGACCGAATGGCGCCGCGCCGAAGGGTTCTGGCAACATGCCCGTGCCGCACAAGCCCGCTACTGGTTTGAACAGGCGGTAAAGCAGGCGTTGCTTGCGCAGTTGGAAAAGCCCAAGGCCAAGGCCGCGTTGACCGAGCTTAGCGATCGCGTGGCACAGGGGCTGGCGGACCCCACCAAAGCCGCGCAGGATTTCGTCACCCAGCTGGATCGTTAACTGCCGCCGCCCGCCTTGGGGTGGGCGCGGTTATAGACATCCATCAGACGCGCGGTATCGACAGCCGTATAGGCCTGCGTGGTCGAGAGCGAGGCATGGCCCAAAAGCTCTTGGATCGCACGCAGATCGCCCCCCGCATCCAGCAGATGCGTGGCAAAGCTGTGGCGCAGCGCGTGGGGTGTGGCGCTGGCAGGCAGGCCAAGCTGCATCCGTGCATCCGCCATCACCTGCGATATCGCCCGCGCTGCCAAAGGCCCACCGCGCACTGCGCGAAACAGCGGCGCATCCCGTTCCTTCCCAAAGGGGCAGACGCGCAGATAGGCATCCACGGCATCGCGCGCCGCAGGGAGCACGGGCACCACCCGTTCCTTACCGCCCTTGCCGATGATGCGCAGCACCTCGGGCAGGGGCGCGTCGGCCCCCTTGAGGCCAAGCGCTTCGGATATCCGCAGCCCGCACCCCCACAGCAGGGTCAGGACCGCCACATCCCGCGCGGCCACCCAGGCGTGACGCGACTGCATTTCCACACTGTCGATCATCGCCTGAGCGGCATCAATCGCCAAGGGGCGGGGCAGCTTTTTGGGAAACTTCGGCGATCTGGTCGACAGCACGGCGGTAGGCTCGAACCCCTCGCGCTCTGCCAGCCAGCGATAGAACGCCTTGACCGCCGACAGCTTGCGCGCCATCGACCGTGGCCCGACATCCCCACTGCGGGTCTGCGCCATCCAGGCGCGCATGTCCGAGATGGTGATCTGTGACAGCGCGCCCAAGCCTTGGCTGTCGCCCTTATGCAGAGTCATGAACGCAAGGAAATCGACCAGATCCCCCTGATAGGCGGTGATCGTGTTCTCGGCAGCCCCTTTCAGGGCGCGTTGATGGTCCAGCCAGCTTTGCAGGGCGTCCCGCGCGGCGGGGCTGATCAAAAGCGCGTTTGTCCCGCTCAAGACAGCCAGCGGCGCATCGTCCGCTCGAACACGCCAGCGAAGAAGCCCAGCAGATCGGTGCCCTGTTGCGGGCTGAACATATGCGGGTCTTCGGAGCCAAGGATCAACAGGCCCGGCAAACGGCCCGCGCCAAAGTTCAGTTTCAGACAGGCTTCCGACCGGATCCAATCCGCCGCGCCGCCGTAGATATGTTCGGGGCTGTGCTGCACACCGCGCAGGGTCACCTGACGCACCGTACCGCCGCGCCCGTGCGACAGGTAGTCGTCGATAAACCCCGGTTCGGCGACGTTCAGCACATCGCCCAAGCGCTTGATCGCGGGATCGTCGTCATTCTCGGCAGTTTCCAGCACCAGCCGCACAGCGTCGACCCGCAGGATATCGGCAACCTCGCCCCCGAGATCCTTGAGGAAGGGTTCGAAGTCCACAGGGTCAAGCATGCGCAGGATCGCGCGGTGGATCTGGTTGGTCCCCGCAAGGTTTTCATAGGCCGCGGCGATCACGTTGCGGTGCGTGTCCTCAAGCCGGTCCAGACGGGTTTCCAGCCGGTCCATGGCGATGCCGCGCAGATCGACAATATTGCCCCCCATCGCGCGTTCATTCGCGGCGATCAGGGCCTGCATCACGTCGTTGTCGTCAAGGATGACGTCGGGCTGTGAAATAATCGCTTCCCGAAGGGAATCTTCGATCTTGTGGTTACTGCTCATGCGGGTCTCTTTTTATATTTGGCACTGACATAGCATGCGCGTCAGGCTAAATCTGCTTTTTTCTTTTGGCGTATGGCTGGTTTTTCGGCATCAAACCGCCCGCTCGCCGCGCACTGACGGGGCAGAGGCAGGGCGAGGCTGGTGCGGTTTTCCGCGAGGACATGGGCCAACTATGGGCACATGCAGATCGTGGTGGGCACGCGCAGCCTGTGACGCGCGTGCCCCTTTGTCGTCGCCTTAAGGCGGGATCAGAGGATGTTCTGACCTGTCTTTGCCCAATCGGCCATGAAGGTCTCGAGCCCCTTGTCGGTCAGCGGGTGCGCGGCCAGCTTCTTGATCACTTCTGGCGGGGCGGTCATGACATCGGCACCGATACGCGCGGCATCCAGCACGTGGTTCACGGTACGGATCGACGCGGCGAGGATTTCAGTCTCGAACCCGTAGTTGTCATAGATCGTGCGGATGTCCTGGATCAGGTCCATACCGTCAAGGTTGATGTCATCCAGACGCCCGATGAATGGCGAGATGAACGTGGCACCGGCCTTGGCGGCGATCAATGCCTGGTTCGCCGAGAAGCAGAGCGTGACGTTGACCATCTTGCCTTCGTCCGACAGCACTTTACAGGCTTTCAGACCGTCCCATGTCAGGGGCAGCTTCACGGTGATGTTTTCCGCGATCTCGGCCAGTTTGCGGCCTTCGGCGATCATGTCGTCCGCTTTGGTCGCGACAACTTCGGCAGAGACGGGGCCGTCGACCAGATCACAGATCTCTTTCGTGACTTCCAGAATGTTGCGGCCGGATTTCAGGATCAGCGACGGGTTTGTTGTCACCCCGTCTACCATGCCCAGATCGTTCAGCTCGGCGATGGCATCGATTTCGGCGGTATCTACGAAGAATTTCATGTTACGTCCTTCAGGTTGGAATAGGCAGCAGGAATGGCTATGTCTGTCGCCTAGGGCTTTAGCGCATCATCCGCCAAGCTGGAACCCTAATTCCCGTAACCCCGTTCCGGAGCGATTGGTGAAACCGCCAGAATTTTTTCATGCAAATGAGCTGGTGGCCGTGATGACCACCCAGCCGCTGGGCCGTGCGCTGGATTACAAAGCGCCCGAAGGTGGCTGCCATATGGGGGCCTTCGTCGAGGTGCCTTTGGGCCCGCGCAAGGTGATCGGTGTCGTCTGGGGCGCTGGGCAGGGGGATTACGATCTGTCCAAGATACGGTCGGTGATCCGCGTGCTCGATGCGGCCCCCATGCGCGAAGAACTGCGCAGTTTTCTGACCCGTGCCGCCGCCTATACGCTGACGCCGATGCCCGCGATGCTGCGGCTGGCGACGCGTGCGCCGGGGTTGGGCGACCCGCCGTCGATGCGCAAGATTTACCGGCGCGGGGAGGGGGAGCCTGACCGGATGACCGACGCGCGCCGTCGCGTGCTGGAAACTCTGGCGGAGTATGGCGACCTTTCGTTCACGCTCAAGGAACTGGCCGAGATGTCGGGGGTGACGGCGTCGGTGATCAAGGGGTTGGTGACCCAGGGCGCAGTGCTGGAACAGGACAGCCCGCGCGATTTGCCGTTCATGCGCATGGACCCGAGCTTGCCCAGCAAAGAGCTGACGGAGGATCAGGCCTCGGCCTCGGCGCTTCTGGCGGCGGGGGTGGCCTCGGGCACATATGGCACCACCTTGCTGCGCGGCGTGACCGGATCGGGCAAGACCGAAGTCTATCTGGAGGCCGTGGCCGCTGCGCTGAAATCCGGCAGGCAGGCTTTGGTGCTGCTGCCGGAAATCGCGCTGACCGAACAGTTCTTGCACCGTGTGCAGGCGCGGTTCGGCGCGAAGCCTGCGGAATGGCATTCGGGTGCCACCATGACGGAGCGGCGTCGCATCTGGAAAATGGTCGGGCAGGGACAGGCTCAGGTGGTGATCGGTGCGCGGTCGGCGCTGTTTCTGCCGTTCCAGAACCTTGGTCTGATCGTCGTCGACGAGGAACATGACACCTCCTACAAGCAGGAAGAAGGCGTGCTGTATAACGCCCGTGACATGGCCGTGCTGCGGGCGTCCATCTGCGGGGCGCAGGTGGTTCTGGCCTCTGCCACACCGTCGTTGGAAAGCTGGGCCAACGCCGAGGCGGGCAAATATACGCGGGTCGAGCTGACATCGCGCTTTGGGCCGGCAGTGATGCCGACGATGGGCGCGATCGACATGCGCAGCGAAGGCCTGCCGAGCGATAAATGGGTGTCGCCCACGTTGAAGGTCGAGGTCGACAAGCGGCTGGAACGGGGCGAACAGGCGATGCTGTTCATCAACCGCCGCGGCTATGCGCCGGTGACCCTGTGCCGCGCCTGCGGGCATCAGATCGGCTGCGATCATTGCGATGCGCGGATGGTCGAACACCGCTACCTCAAACGGCTGGTCTGCCACCAATGCGGCGAAAGCAAGCCCATGCCCGAGGTCTGCCCCTCGTGCGAGGTCGAAGGCAAGCTGGCTGCCGTGGGGCCGGGGGTGGAACGTCTGGGTGAAGAAGCCGCCGCCCTTTGGCCCGAGGCGCGGGTCGCGACGCTAAGCTCGGACATGTACGGTTCGGCCCGCGCGCTCAAGGCCGAGATTGCAGGGATCGCCGACGGGGCGGCGGATATCATCATCGGTACGCAGCTGGTTGCGAAGGGGCACAATTTTCCCAACCTCACGCTGGTGGGGGTCATCGACGCGGATCTGGGGCTGATGGGATCGGACCTGCGCGCGGCAGAACGAACCTATCAGTTGATGCGGCAGGTGGCGGGGCGCGCCGGACGGGCCGAGGCTCCGGGCACCGCGCTGTTGCAGACCTTTCAGCCGGATCACCCCGTGATCCGCGCCATTCTGGCAGGGGATGAGGAAGGGTTCTGGAAAGCCGAAGCCGGAGAGCGCCGCCACGCCGGCGTGCCGCCCTATGGCCGGATGGCGGGCATCATCCTGAGCGGCCCCGATGTGGCCGCGCTGTTTGATGCGGGCAACCAGCTGGCGCGGCTGGATGCGCCCCTGCGGGCTGTCGGCGCGCAGGTCTATGGGCCCGCGCCCGCGCCAATCGCACGGGTGCGCGGGCGCCATCGCGTGCGGCTGCTGGTCAAGGCCGAAAAGGCCGCCCCTTTGCAAGAGGCATTGGCGAAATGGGTCGCACAGCTGCGGTTGAAGAATGATGTGCGCATCGCCGTCGATATCGACCCGCAGAGTTTTTATTAGCGGTGCGAAGTGCTTGCCCATGCGGGGCAAGGGCCTTCGGCGAGGATTTTGGGCCATTTGGAAGCTGCGGTTGCGCGGAGCATGCGCGTGAGGCGGGTGATTTGATCTCGTCAAGGGGCGGGAACGGGGGTAAGGAATTGCCCATGACCCAATATGTGACCCTTGAAGATGCCAAGCATCAACCGTTCTGGCGCCGCCCTGTGGCGCTGCTGTTCCTGATGGCGCTGGCGATGCCCATTGCCTTCAACACATGGTCGGCGCTGCTGAATAACTTTGTGATCGAGGTCGCCGGGTTCGACGGGTCGGACATCGGGTTGCTGCATACGGTGCGCGAGATACCGGGTTTTCTGGCGGTCGGTGTGATCGCGATTATCCTGTTCGTGCGCGAACAGGTATTGGGGTTGGTGTCGCTGGTGCTGCTGGGGGTGGCGACGGCGCTGACCGCGTGGTTCCCGTCGATGGGCGGTATCCTGACGATCACAATGCTCAGCTCTATCGGGTTTCACTATTACGAGACGGTGAACCAGTCGCTGCAGTTGCAGTGGCTCAAGATCGAGGACGCGCCCCGCATGATTGGCTGGCTGATGGCAGCGGGGTCGGCGGCGACGCTGATGGCCTATCTGGCGATCATGGCGCTGTGGGATACCTTGTCGCTGTCCTATAACATCGTCTATCTGATTGGCGGCGGGGTGACGGCGGTGATCGCGCTAGTGGCGCTGCTGGCCTATCCGCAGTTCGAGGCCCCGACACCGCAGGTCAAGAAGATGGTGCTGCGCAAGCGGTACTGGCTGTATTATGCGCTGCAATTCATGTCTGGCGCGCGGCGGCAGATCTTTGTCGTTTTTGCGGGCTTCATGATGGTCGAACGCTTTGGGTTTGATGTGCATGAAATCACCCTACTTTATCTGATCAACCTGATCGCCAATATGATCTTTGCCCCGCTGATGGGCCGTGCAGTCGGCTTCTTTGGCGAACGCCGCACGTTGAGCTTTGAATACATCGGGTTGATCATCGTGTTTCTGGCCTATGGCGGCGTCTATTATCTGGGCTGGGGCGTGGTGGTGGCCGCGACGCTTTATGTGCTGGATCATATGTTCTTTGCGCTGGCGCTCGCGCTCAAGACCTATTTCCAGAAGATCGCGGACCCTGCCGACATTGCGCCGACAGCGGCGGTGGCCTTTACCATCAATCACATCGCGGCGGTGTTCCTGCCTGTGGGGCTGGGGCTGCTGTGGCTGATCTCGCCCGCGGCGGTGTTTTTCCTTGCGGCGGGGATGGCGCTGGTGTCGCTGTTGCTGTCGCTGATGATCCCGCGCCATCCCGTGCCGGGCCACGAGACGATCTTTTCCAATCCGCTGCCGGCCCCGGCCGAGTAGCACCCCCTGACATAGCCGGATGTCGCGCGGCGATATCGGCGATCCTGACGGAGTTTCCCATGCCAACATTCACAGCTTTGACGACCCTTGAAGGACGCAAGCCCGCCTATGCTTTGGGCGAGGCGATGGAGCGGCTGGTGCCAGAACCCACCGGTGTCGGCGTTTTCGAGATGGAAGACGGCTCGGGCCTGTGGGAAGTCGGCGGCTATTTCGAGGAAAGCCCGGATGAGACAGCGCTGGCGGTGCTGGCGGCCTCTATGGGGGCGAAGGAATTTGTCGTGTCAGAGCTGCCGGAAACCGATTGGGTCGCCCATGTGCGCCGCGAACTGTCGCCGGTCGAGGCGGGGCGGTTCTTTGTTTACGGCAGCCATGACGCGGACAAGGTGCCCGAAGACTGCGAACCGTTGTTGATCGAGGCGGCAATGGCCTTTGGCACCGGGCACCACGGCACCACATTGGGCTGCTTGCGCGCGTTGGACCGTTTGGCGAACGGCGGCATGGTCGGGCAGAATGTGGCTGATATCGGCTGCGGTACGGCGGTGCTGGCGATGGCGGCGGCGCGCATCTGGCCGAACCCCGTGTTGGCCAGCGACATCGACGAGGTTGCCGTCGACGTGGCCCGCGCCAATGCGGCCGCGAATAATCTGGCCGATCGTTTGATCTGCGTCGAGGCAGCGGGGTTTGACCATCCCGAACTGGCATCGCGCGCGCCCTTCGATCTGGTATTCGCCAACATCCTGAAAGGGCCGTTGGTCGCACTTGCCCCCGATATGGCCGAGGCGCTGGCCCCCGAGGGCTATGCGATTCTATCTGGCATTTTAAACGAACAGGCGGATGACGTGATCGAGGTTTATGCGCAATCCGGCATCAATCTTGTCAACCGAGAGGTGATTGGTGACTGGACCACGTTGACTGTCCAGAAAATGCCATAATCTTTGTCACTTTTCGCCATGAACAAGGTCGAAATGCAGAGAATTTGACACATTCTTGCTTTATTATGATCTTGCGAGAGGTGGGGGCCTTTAGCGACTAGAGGCTGCCATGGTTGATGCTCGTCAACAATTTGGGACACGCGTAAAGAGTTTAGAGAGTAAGAACGTCAAGCTCGCGCGGGGCTATTACACCACCATCCGTGCCGACGGGCTGGTTGTCGCGCGGCCGGCGCGGCGCGGCCTGCGGGTGCCGACCAAATTACTGGTCGCGCTGGTGGCCCTGTTCGTCTGCTTCAAAGGGTTCGTTCTGGCGGCGATCGGCCCCACGGCCTATGACAGCAGGCTGGACAGTTTGGCGCAGGGCACCGTGATCGAACAGGCGGGGGCTTGGGTTTTGCAGGTCGATCCGGTGACGCAAACGCTTGCCCGTAAGCTGGGGCCGGTCTTTCGCGGATAGGGACGCTGCGGGACGGTGGCCTGCACCGTCATATTTCACTGTCGTAGAATAAATGAAGCCACGCAGATCATTCAGATGTGCGTGGCTTGTGCTTTGGGTTGGCAGCCCCTTGGGCGCTATGAAACATCGACCCTTAGCGGATGAAGTGGTTCATTGCGACGCGTTCGATGTCGCCACGGACCAGACCGATATCGTCGAGTTCACGGTCGGACAGCGCGGACAGGGCGTTGCGTGTGACACGTGCGTCGTTCCATTTGATGATGCTGCCGACAACGTCGCCAAGATGCGCGAAAAAACGGTTAACAGCTGCGGCGGTGCCGTAGGTGGTTGGGGTATTATAGTAAACAGCCATTGGAGCCATCCTTGAATAAAGAAAAGCCGGATAATCCGGCGGTGCGCTGTGCAATTAGGCAGAATGAAAACACTTCACAACACCCACCGGCGCATGTGTGTTCTGCGTTTGCTGCATAGCAGCATTTGGCGGTTTAGCGCCTATTCATAAGGGGTTTGCCGCCACTGACGCGGGGGTCGTTTTCAGTGGCTTGAGCGTCGCAACCCGCCTCGAAATTCAGCTTCCAGATTGAATTGTGACTTTTGTGTGGCGCGGTGCAAAAACCTTGGTGGATGTTCGCGTTTCGTGCTACTGCCTTGGAAAAAGAAAATTCTTGAGGATAATGGGCATATGATACGGGTAATCGGCATTGATCCGGGCTTGCGCAATATGGGCTGGGGCGTCATCGACGTGGCCGGCAGCCGCATCACGCATGTGGCGAACGGCATTTGTCAGTCCGAGGGGGCCGATCTTGCTACGCGTCTTTTGTCGCTCCATGCGCAGTTGACGCGCATCATGGTGACCTATCGACCCGATGCCGCGGCGGTGGAACAGACTTTTGTGAACAAGGATGGTGCCGGGACGCTCAAGCTGGGGCAGGCGCGGGGGATCGCGATGCTGGTGCCTGCGCAGGCGGGGCTGGCGGTCGGTGAGTATGCGCCCAATACGGTCAAGAAAACGGTCGTTGGCGTCGGCCACGCGGATAAGGGGCAGGTGCTTCATATGGTACGCATGCAATTGCCGGGGGCAGAGATTGCCGGCCCCGATGCCGCGGATGCCTTGGCGATCGCCATCTGTCACGCGCATCACGGGGGGGCCTCGACCTTGGCGCAGGCCGTCGCAAGGGCAAGCGCATGATTGGCAAGATCACAGGACGTATTGATTATCGCGCGCCGGATCATCTGCTGATTGACGTGCGTGGTGTCGGTTATCTGGTCTATTGCTCTGACCGGACGATGGCCGCGCTGCCCGGCGTGGGCGAGGTGGTGGCGCTTTTCACCGATCTGGTGGTGCGCGAAGACCTGATGCAGCTTTTCGGCTTTCAGACTTTGGCGGAAAAGGAATGGCACCGGCTGCTGACCTCTGTTCAGGGGGTGGGGGCCAAGGCCTCGCTGGCCATTTTGGGCGCGCTTGGGCCAGATGGTGTCAGCCGCGCCATCGCGCTTGGGGACTGGAACGCGGTCAAAGTGGCCAAGGGCGTCGGCCCCAAGATCGCGCAGCGCGTGGTGCTGGACCTCAAGGATAAGGCACCGGGGGTGATGGCGATGACCGGTTCGCTGGCCGAGGCGCATGGCGAGGTCGAAGCCGCAGCAGAGGTGATCGAAACCGCTGCCCCCAAACGCCGCCCCGTGGCCCCGCCGAACCAGTCCGCGCAGGCAGAGGCGCTGTCGGCGCTTGGCAACCTTGGCTATGGTCCGGGCGATGCGGCAGGGGCCGTGGCGCAAGCCGCCGGAGAGATGCCAGAGGCCGATACGCCGCAGCTGATCCGCGCGGCGTTGAAACTGCTTGCCCCCAAAGGATAGGATGCGCATAGCCGCGTGGCCGTCCGTATGAACCTTGCTTGGATATTTGATGATCGACAGTGACCCAACTTTGCGGCCGGACCCGCAGCCCGGTGATATAGACCGCGCCCTGCGCCCGCAGATGCTGGATGAATTCGTCGGTCAGGCCGAGGCGCGGGCCAACCTCAAGGTGTTCATCCAATCCGCCAAGCAGCGGGGCGAGGCGATGGACCACACGCTGTTCCACGGCCCGCCCGGATTGGGGAAGACCACGCTGGCGCAGATCATGGCACGCGAGCTGGGGGTCGGGTTCCGCATGACCTCTGGCCCTGTGCTGGCAAAGGCGGGCGATCTGGCGGCCATCCTGACCAACCTCGAAGCCCGCGATGTGTTGTTCATCGATGAAATCCACCGTCTGAATCCAGCCGTGGAAGAGGTGCTGTATCCCGCGTTGGAAGACTTTGAACTGGACCTCGTGATCGGCGAAGGCCCCGCCGCGCGCACCGTGCGCATCGAGCTGCAGCCCTTCACGCTGGTTGGCGCGACAACGCGCATGGGGCTGTTGACCACGCCGCTGCGCGACCGTTTCGGCATCCCGACGCGTTTGCAGTTCTATACCGAGGATGAGTTGTTCATCATCGTCGATCGCAATGCCCGCAAGCTGGGAGCCCCCGCCGATGAGGGGGGCGCACGCGAGATCGCCAAGCGCGCCCGTGGCACCCCGCGTATCGCGGGCCGTCTGCTGCGACGCGTTGTGGATTTCGCCGTTGTCGAAGGCGACGGCCGCGTGACCCGCGCGCTGGCGGATATGGCGCTGACCCGTCTTGGCGTCGACAAGCTGGGGCTGGACGGGGCCGACCGCCGCTATCTGCGTCTGATCGCCGAGAATTATCAGGGCGGCCCGGTCGGGATCGAAACCATGTCGGCGGCGCTGTCTGAATCCCGTGATGCGCTGGAAGAGGTGATCGAGCCCTACCTGCTGCAACAAGGGTTGATCCAGCGCACGCCGCGGGGACGGATGCTGGCGCAGAAAGCCTGGTCGCATCTGGGGATGGCACCGCCCAAACCCCAAAGCGATTTGTTTGGCTGAGGGCGGGGAAGCCTTCGGCGAGGATTTAAGACCATTTGGAAGTTGAGATGACACCACAAGAGATCGAAGCGCTGTTTACCCGAAGCGACGACAGCTATGCCTTTGCCCGCTGGGGCCGCCCGTTGGCGCCTGTCGTCTTTGGCGTGGATGATGCGACGCTGACCGTGGTCAAAAGCGCGATCGAGGCGGTCTGTCAGTTGGCGGGGCACAGCATGTCAGAGACCGACCCCGAGCTTGGCAGCAATCTGATGATGTTCTTTTTCAAGGATTGGGCAGAGCTGTTAGAGGTGCCCGATCTGGACCGTCTGGTGCCTGATCTTGCCCCGTTGGTGGAAAAGCTGGATGCGGCGGGGGCCAATCAGTATCGTCTGTTCCGCTTTGACGAGACAGGCGCCATCAAGGCATGTTTCGTCTTTCTGCGCATGGACGAGCAGCTGAGCGCGATGCCCGCGCAGGCCTTGGCACTGGGGCAGATCGTGCAGTCTTTCTTGCTGTGGTCTGATACTGCGTTCCGCGAGGTGTCGCCACTTGCTCTGCACGAGGGGGCGACGATCCTGAAGCCTGAGGTGGCGGCACTGTTGCGTGCGGCCTATGACCCTGTGATGCCCGTCGCAGCGCAAGACCCGTCTCATGCACTGCGTTTGTTCGCGCGGGTAGGGGCTGCGCAATGACCCATCATCTGCCGATCCGCGTTTACTATGAAGACACCGATATGGCGGGGATCGTCTATTACGCGAATTACCTGCGCTACATCGAACGGGCGCGCAGTGACTGGGTGCGCGAGATGGGAATCGACCAGCTGGCCATGAAGGCCGAAGGCGTGGTCTTTGCCGTGCGGCGGGTAGAGGCGGATTACATTCAGCCTGCGGTCTTCGACGATATGCTTGATGTAGAGACATGGGCCACGTCGATTACGCCGGCCCGCATGGTGATGCAGCAAGAGGTCAAACGCGGCGATACGGTCCTGTTTCGGGCGGTGGTTACGATTGTTTGTATCGCGGCGTCAGGCAAACCCTGCCGATTGCCAGCGAAACTTCGCTCAATCCCCGTCTAGCAGGCGGATTGGCCCCATAATCCTAGCAATAGATATTGCACTCGGCTAAGCTTGTGCCAAATAGCGCCTTGGAAAACAGGGCCGTTGAGGCAGATGAAGCCCCTTTTGGGCGCAACAAAAAGAGCAGAACCGATGGAAGCAGAAACGCTGGCGGCGGCAAGCGAGATTGATTTCTCGCTCTTGGGTCTATTTCTCCGCGCAACGATTACCGTAAAATTCGTGATGATCATGCTGATCGTCGCGTCCTTCTGGTCGTGGTCGATCATCATTCAGAAGGTGATCCAGTACCGCCACGCCAAAGCCGAGGCAGAGCGGTTTGATCAGGCATTCTGGTCGGGCGAGCCGTTGGACGGGTTGTATGACACGATCGGGCCGGATCCGGATGGGGCCGCAGAAAAGATTTTCGCCGCCGGTATGACGGAATGGCGCCGGTCGCATCGCGAGGATGGCGGGCTGATCCCCGGTGCCACCGCGCGGATCGACCGCAGCATGGATGTGGCGATTGCCAAAGAGGCAGAGCGTCTGCAAAAGGGCTTGCCCGTGCTAGCGACCACCGGGTCGACCGCGCCATTTATCGGTCTGTTCGGTACCGTGTTCGGGATCATGAACTCTTTCATCGAGATCGCGGCCCAGCAAAACACCAGCCTTGTCGTCGTCGCCCCCGGTATTGCCGAGGCGCTTTTGGCGACAGGTATTGGCCTTTTGGCGGCTATTCCCGCGGTTATCTTCTATAACAAGCTGAGCGCGGACTCAGACCGTATTTTGGGCGGCTACGAAGCCTTTGCTGATGAATTCGCCACCATCCTCAGCCGTCAGCTGGATAGCTGAGCCATGGCAGGTGGGGTGATGAAAAAGCAGGGCGGGGGTGGCCGTGGCCGCCGTCGCGGCCGTGCACAGCCGATGGCAGAGATCAACATCACGCCCTTCGTTGACGTGATGCTGGTGCTCTTGATCATCTTTATGGTCGCGGCGCCTTTGCTGACCGTTGGCGTCCCGGTCGAGCTGCCCAAAACAGCGGCCACCGCCCTGCCGTCCGAACAGGAGGAGCCGTTGACCGTGACCGTTCTGGCGGACGGGTCCGTGCAGATCCAGAAGACAGAGACCGGGCGTGATGATCTGGTTGCCAAGCTGCGTGCCATTTCGGCGGAGCGTTCGAGCGACCGTGTGTTCCTGCGTGCGGATGGGGCTGTGCCCTATGCCTCGATTATGGAAGTCATGGGGGCGCTGAACGCAGGTGGCTTTAGCAACATTGGTCTGGTGACTGAAACCGGCGGGCCGAAGTTGGACGGCACAGGCGCGTCAGGCGGGTAACCATGCACAAGGGGCATTACATCTCTGGCGCGGGTCACTTGGGGCTCATCGGCTGGCTATTGCTGGGGAATATCTTTACCTCGCACAGCGACCCTGTCGAGATGCAGGAGGTGTCGGTCATCTCTGCCGCGCAATATGACGAGATGGTCGCCGCAGCGCAATCCGCGCAGGCGGAGGCCGCAGCGCAGCCCGAGCCCGCCCCTGAACCGGAACCTGCCCCTGAACCGGAACCGACCCCTGAGCCTGCGCCGGAGCCCGAGCCCGCCCCGGAACCCGAGCCTGTGCCAGAGCCTGAACCCATCGCACCGCCCCCCTCGGAGGACGTGAGCGATCAGGCCCCCGAGCTGCCCGAGCCGCCTGCCGATGTCGCCGTTCTGACGCCAGAGGAGGCACCCGTCGCCGTGCCGCGCCCTGTAGAGCGCGTGGCCCCCGAACCCGTAGAGGCTCCGGATCCCGAGGCGCGCACCGATGATGTGCTGCGCGAGGCCGCGACACCGGATGCGCCGGCAGAGAAGGTCGTGGAAGAGGCACAGGAAGCCACCGCCCCCGAAGAGGCGACGACGCAGATTGTGACCGAAGCAACGGAAGCGCCCAAAGCGTCGCCGACCCAGTCCGCGCGTCCTCCGGCCCGCCGGCCCACACCTCCTGCGCCGCAGGTGGCAGAGGCCCCCGCCGAGATGCCGAAACCCGAAGCGCCAAAGCCCGCCACACCGAAGCCGGAAACACCCAAGCCAGAGGCCCCCAAGCCGACGCCCGAACCGACAACGGATAAGGACGCCGTGGCAGCCGCCCTCGCCGAAGCCATGGGAGAGACCGACGCGCCTGCAACTCCGGCGGCACCCTCTGGCCCGCCATTGTCGGCTGGCGAGAAAGAATCGCTGCGCGTGGCGGTATCGTCGTGCTGGAACGTGGGGTCCCTTTCCTCTGAGGCATTGCGCACTACTGTAGTGGTGAGTGTCGCAATGAACCAAGATGGCACGCCACAGACCAATTCGATCAAGATGACCAGCAGTTCGGGCGGATCACAGGGGGCTGCCAATCAGGCGTTCGAGGCCGCACGGCGGGCAATTATCCGCTGCGGCGCGCGCGGGTATCAGCTTCCTGTAGAAAAATTCGGTCAATGGCAGAATATTGAGATGACCTTTAATCCTGAAAGGATGCGCATCAAATGATTGTACGAATTCTGAGCCTCTGTCTCGCGCTTATCGGCGGTGTTGCCTCGGTCGCGCAGGCGCAGGATGGACCATTGCGGATCGAGATTACCGAAGGTGTGATTGAACCCTTGCCCTTTGCCGTGCCCAGCTTTCAGCCCGAAAGTGGGGATGCGGGGCAGATGGCCGTTGATCTGGCGCGGGTCGTGTCCGAAGATCTTGTCGGTTCTGGTCTGTTCCGCGAAGTACCGGCGAGCGCCTATATCTCGACCGTAAGCGATTTTAACGCGCCGATCCAATATGCTGACTGGAAGGCGATCAACGCGCAGGCGCTGATCACCGGTGCCGTCAGTGTCTCGGGCAATACGTTGAACGTGAAGTTCCGTCTGTATGACGTGTTTTCGGGCGCTGAACTGGGGTCGGGCTTGCAGTTTTCGGGCACGGTCGACGGCTGGCGTCGCATGGCGCATAAGGTGGCGGATGCCGTCTATTCGCGTATCACGGGCGAAGGGGGCTATTTCGACAGCCGCGTCGTCTATGTCTCCGAGACGGGGCCCAAGGACGACCGCGCGAAACGGCTGGCTGTGATGGATTACGATGGGGCCAATGTGCGCTATCTGACCGACAGCTCGTCGATCGTGCTGGCACCGCGGTTCTCGCCCTCGGGGGATCGTATTCTTTACACCAGCTACGAAAGCGGTTTCCCGCGGATCTATGTGCTCGACATCGGGTCGGTGCAGCGTCGCGTGCTGGAAAGCGCCGAAGGCACCATGAGCTTCGCGCCGCGGTTCTCTCCGTCCGGCAATACGGTTGTCTATTCGCTGACCCAAGGCGGGAACACGGATATCTACACGATGGATATCAACACCGGCCAGTCGACACGGCTGACCAATACGCCTGCAATTGAAACCGCGCCCAGCTATTCGCCGGATGGTAGCCGGATCGTTTTTGAAAGCGACCGTTCGGGGTCGCAGCAGCTCTATATCATGCCAGCGACCGGCGGCGAGGCGACGCGGATCTCGTTTGGCGAAGGGCGATATGGCACGCCGGTCTGGTCGCCGCGCGGCGATCTGGTGGCCTTTACCAAGCAGAACAAGGGCCGGTTCCACATCGGCGTGATGCGGCTGGACGGGTCGGAAGAACGTCTGCTGACCGCGTCGTTCCTGGATGAAGGCCCCACATGGGCCCCCAACGGCCGCGTCATCATGTTCGCGCGGGAAACCCAAGGGGCAGGCGGGGCGTCGTCGCTGTATTCGGTCGATATCTCGGGCCGGAACCTCAAGCCTGTGCGCACCCAAGAGGGCGGATCGGATCCGTCTTGGTCGCCGCTTCAGAAGTAAACAACAGCCATAGTGCCTTGGTGTTTCCCAATACCAAGGCACTATGGTAACACCGTCACAACAGACACATTAAAATGCTATCGTCAAAAAGGCACAGTCCATGAACCGCATTCTCACCGCAACTCTATTGATCGCAGCCCTGGCCGTATCGGCTTGTACCAACCCTGACCGCTTTGGCGCGGACGGCATGAATAACGGTGCCGCAAATGGCGCAGGCCTGAACGGGGGCATTATCCCCGGCAGCGCGAACGACCCGGCTTCTACGGCATATTTCCAGCAAGCCGTTGGGGACCGCGTGCTGTTCCTGGTCGACCAATCCAACCTGACCCCCGAAGGCCAAGCCACGCTGGACGGTCAGGCAGCCTGGTTGAACACCAACACCGATTACCAAGCCGTGATCGAAGGCCACGCGGACGAGCAGGGCACACGGGAATACAACCTTGCGCTTGGCGCACGCCGCGCCAATGCCGCGCGCGAATATTTGATCTCGCGCGGGATCGCCGCCAGCCGTCTTCGCGTTGTAAGCTATGGTAAGGAACGCCCGATCGAAGTCTGTTCGAGCGAGGCATGCTATGCCAAGAACCGTCGGGCCGTGACCGTACTTGCGGGCGGTCTGACCAGCTAAGTCGTCTACGTTAGGTTAGGATTTCAATATGCGGTTTGCTTTGATTGTAGCGCTTGGACTGGCCTTTGGGCCGGTCGCGGCGCAGGCGCAGGATGCGCAGACTTTGGCGGATGTGCGTCAGGAACTGACGGTACTGAACGTCGAGGTGCAAAAGCTGCGCCGAGAACTGTCCACCACGGGCGGCGCGAGCGTTGCCGTGACCGGTGGGTCGGTGCTTGAGCGCGTCAATGCAATGGAAAGCGAACTGCAGCGCCTGACCTCTAAAACCGAAGAGCTGGAAAACCGGATCAACCGCGTGGTCACCGACGGGACCAACCGGATCGGTGATCTGGAATTCCGGCTCGTGGAGCTTGAAGGCGGCGATGTGGGCAGCCTCGGCCAGACCTCTACCCTTGGCGGGGGCGAGATGCCCGCGACCATGGCACCCGCCACGCCCGTGCCCGCACCAGCGGACCCGTTGGCCAATACTTCTACCCCCACCAATACCGCGGAACTTGCGGTGGGTGAAAAAACAGACTTCGAGCGGGCGAAGGCGGCGCTCGCTGACGGTGACTTTCGCAGCGCCGCAGACCAGTTTGCGACCTTCAATCAGACCTATCCGGGCGGACCGCTAGGCCCCGAAGCCGACCTGCGGCGCGGCGACGCGCTGGACGGTCTGGGCGATACCCGCGAAGCGGCACGCGCCTATCTGGCAAGCTTTAGCGCCGATCCCGCGGGGCCTGTCGCGGCAGAAGCACTGTACCAGCTTGGCAGCTCTTTGGGGGCCTTGGGCCAAACCCAAGAAGCCTGCGTGACCTTGGGCGAAGTCGCATCGCGCTTCCCCACAAGCCCCTTCGTCGCGCAAGCCCAATCCGAACGCAGCGTGCTTGCCTGCCAGTGATCCGATGACCGACCCGCTGGCGCAGAGCATCGCCGCCAGCTTTGACCCCGCGCCGCCGCCCGTATTGGGGGTGGCGGTGTCGGGGGGCGGCGACTCTGTCGCGCTTTTACATCTACTGAACGACTATGCCCGCAGCCGCGGGATCGCGCTGCACGCAGCGACCGTCGATCACGGCCTGCGACCCGAGGCCGCCCGCGAAGCCGCGATGGTCGCCGCCCAGTGTCGCGCGCTTGACGTTCCGCATGATACGTTGAGGTGGACGGGCTGGGACCACAGCGGCAATTTGCAGAACGAGGCCCGCAAGGCGCGTTACCGGTTGTTGGCGGATTGGGCACGGGGACAGGGCATTGGCGCTGTCTGCATCGGGCATACCGCCGACGATCTGGCAGAGACTTTCGTGATGCGTTTGGGGCGCCGGGCAGGGGTCGACGGGCTATCCGCCATGCCTGCGGTTTTTGACCGACATGGCATGCGTTGGCACAGGCCCTTGCTCAACGCCCGACGCGCCGACCTGCGCGCGCATCTGACGCAACGCGGGGTGACTTGGGTCGATGACCCCAGCAACGAGGATGACAGCTTTGCGCGGGTGCGCATCCGCAAGGCGCTGGCGGTGCTGACCGATCTGGGGGTTGATTCTGCCGCACTTGCCGATGTCTCGCGCCACCTTGCCGATGCCCGTACAGCGCTTGACGCGCAGATGTTTGCCGCCGCACGCGCCCATGCTCACGTTCAATGCGGTGCCGTGGCGATGGATTGGCAGGCGCTGTGTGACCTCCCGACAGAGACACGCCGCCGATTGCTGACCCATACGATCGCCTGGATCAACGGGGCTACCTACGCCCCACGCAGCAGTGCCGTGGCAGAGGTGCTGACGGCGCTTGATGATGCCGGTGCCGCGACCGTGCAGGGGTGCGAGCTGCGGTTGAAGCGCGATAAACTGTGGATTTACAGAGAGTTGCAGGCGGTGCGGGCAGTTGATGCGCCCGTGGATGCGCTCTGGGACGGCCGCTGGCGTCTGGAACCTTGCGGCGATGCGCCCGCGCCCGACACGCAAACCACGATCCGTGCCTTGGGCGCTGAGGGGCTGCGCAGCTTTGCGCATTGGCGCGATTTGGGCGTGCCGCGCGGTGTCTTGCTGGCCTCTCCGGCGGTGTGGCAGGGCGCGGAACTGGTCGCTGCCCCCCTTGTCGGTCGGTCGCAAAACTGGCAAGCAGTGCTCGAACGCGGCGAAGATGCCTTTTTCGCCGCACATATGACGCATTGAACATGCGCCGATCGTGTCTATCTTACACGCATTGGGCGCTGTGTTTGGTGCCGTCCCCCGGATGTAGGAGACTTTCCTTTGGGTAATATGCGCAATCTCGCCTTTTGGGTTGTATTGATGCTTTTGGTTTTGGCGCTGTTCAATCTGTTCAGCGGCTCGACTGGCGGGCTGCAAAGCCGTGAAATCAGCTATTCCGAATTTGTGACCGCTGTCGAAGCAGGGGACGTGCGCAACGTCACGCTTGATGGTGAACAGGTTCGTTTCCGTCGTGCCGATGGCAGTGACTATGTCACGATCCGGCCCGAAGACGCCGAGGTCACCAGCCTGCTGATGTCCAAGGACATCCCTGTGCGCGCTGAACCCCAGCAGCAATCCGGTTTCCAGACCTTCCTGATGTCGCTGTTGCCCATCCTTCTGCTGATCGGTGTGTGGATCTATTTCATGAACCGCATGCAGGGCGGTGGCAAAGGCGGGGCGATGGGGTTCGGCAAGTCCAAGGCCAAGATGCTGACCGAAAAACACGGTCGTGTGACGTTTGACGACGTGGCGGGCATCGACGAGGCAAAGGAAGAGCTGGAAGAGATCGTCGAATTCCTGCGCAACCCGCAAAAGTTCAGCCGTTTGGGCGGCAAGATCCCCAAAGGCGCGCTGCTTGAGGGCCCTCCCGGTACCGGTAAGACGCTGCTGGCGCGGGCGATTGCCGGCGAAGCGGGTGTGCCGTTCTTTACCATTTCGGGCTCCGACTTCGTCGAGATGTTCGTGGGTGTGGGTGCCAGCCGCGTGCGCGACATGTTCGAACAGGCCAAGAAAAATGCGCCCTGCATCGTCTTCATCGATGAGATCGACGCCGTGGGCCGGTCCCGTGGGGCGGGCTACGGTGGTGGCAACGACGAGCGTGAACAGACCTTGAACCAGCTGCTGGTCGAGATGGACGGCTTTGAGGCGAACGAAGGCGTGATCATCATCGCCGCGACCAACCGCAAAGACGTGCTGGACCCTGCCTTGCTGCGTCCGGGCCGCTTTGACCGTCAGGTCACCGTGGGCAACCCCGATATCAAGGGCCGCGAGAAAATCCTTGGGGTGCATGCGCGCAAGACGCCGCTTGGCCCTGACGTAGACCTGCGCATTATCGCGCGCGGTACGCCCGGTTTCTCGGGTGCGGATCTGGCGAACCTCGTGAACGAGGCCGCGCTGACCGCCGCACGCGTGGGCCGTCGCTTTGTCGCGATGATGGATTTCGAGGCCGCGAAAGACAAGATCATGATGGGTGCCGAGCGCCGGTCGATGGTGTTGACGCAGGACCAGAAGGAAAAGACCGCCTACCACGAAGCCGGTCACGCCATCGTCGGGATCAAGCTGCCGAAATGTGACCCTGTCTATAAGGCCACGATCATTCCGCGCGGCGGCGCCTTGGGTATGGTGATGAGCCTGCCCGAAATGGACAAACTGCAGATGTTCAAGGACGAAGCCGAACAAAAGATCGCCATGACGATGGCGGGCAAAGCGGCTGAAATCTTCAAATATGGTGCTGAAACCGTGTCGTCGGGCCCGATGGGCGATATCATGCAGGCCAGCCAGTTGGCGCGTGGCATGGTGATGCGCATGGGCATGTCCGACAAGGTCGGGAACATCGACTATTCGGAAGCGGCGGCTGGTTACCAAGCCAACGGCGGCGCGGGCGGGTTCAGCGTTTCTGCGGCCACGAAAGAGCTGATCGAATCCGAAGTGAAACGCATCATCGACGAAGGCTACGACCGCGCCTATAAAATGATCACCGATCACGAGGAAGAATTCGAACGTCTGGCCCAAGGTCTGCTGGAGTACGAGACCCTCACCGGTGAGGAGATCAAGCGCGTCATGGAAGGCAAACCGCCACAAGACCCGGACGGCGACGACACCAGCGGCATGGACAAACCAAGCCTGACCGCGATCCCCAAGGCCAAAGGCAAGAAGACTCCTCCGCCAAGCGGGATGGAGCCAGAGCCAAGCGTCTGACGCCTAGGCATTGATCACCAGAATACGAAAGCAAAGGCCCTGCACCCGCGGGGCCTTTTCTTTTGTCGCGGCTTTGCGCAGGTTACGGACAACGCAGCGCGAAAGGATGCCGGTCATGCCGACGATGAAAGAAACCGAGTTTACCGCAACGATCACATGGCTTGGAGTAGTGCCCAAGCTGGCCAAGGGCATCCGCGCCGAACCCCGGAGCGAAGCTTTCGCCAGCTACGCCGGTTTCGAGGATGACGTGCATGCGGGGCTGACCCGCGCGTCCTGTGTGCGGGTCACGAACCTCTATCCCAAGGGCACCGAGATCCGGAACGTGCGTCAGCTGTCGATCCTGTCTGCGGAAGAAATGGCCCTGATCGCGGCCGACATGGGAATGGAGGCACTGGACCCCGTGCACCTTGGCACGTCGATGGTGATCAAGGGCATCCCCGATTTCACCCATGTGCCGCCCAATGCGCGGCTTCAGGCTGCCTCGGGTGCGACGATCACCATTGATACCGAAAACCGCCCCTGCGTATTGCCCGGTCGCGAGATCGAACAAGACAGCCCCGGCCACGGTCCCAAGTTCAAATCCGCGGCCGAGAACCGTCGCGGCGTGACCGCCTGGATCGAACGCGAGGGGCTGTTGCGCGTCGGTGATACGCTGCGCCTGTTCATCCCCGACCAGCCAGCGTGGCAGCACGGCTAGGCCCAATGGGGCGCGGGCTCACGGCGACCCGCCATGCTCAAATCAGCGACACACCCGCCGGATCGCCGCATCAAGCGCCGGATATGTCGGAATTGCCCCCTCTGCCCATGCCCTCACAGGCGTATTGAGGACATAAGAAACATAGAACGCCGACGGCGCATCAGGGAGGACATATGACCTTTAAATCCGACATCCAAATCGCACGCGAAGCCAGCAAACGCCCCATTCAGGAGATCGGGCAAAAGCTGGGCATCAGCAGCGATGATCTGCTGCCCTACGGCCATGACAAGGCGAAGGTGTCGCAAAAGTTCATCAACTCGGTGCAGGACCGTCCCGATGGCAAGCTGATCCTCGTCACCGCGATCAACCCCACCCCCGCGGGCGAGGGCAAGACGACGACCACCGTCGGTCTGGGCGACGGGTTGAACCGCATCGGCAAAAACGCAGCCGTCTGTATCCGCGAGGCGTCTCTTGGTCCGAACTTCGGCATGAAGGGCGGGGCGGCGGGGGGCGGCTATGCCCAGATCGTCCCGATGGAAGAGATGAACCTGCATTTCACCGGCGACTTCCACGCCATCACCTCGGCGCACAACCTGCTCAGCGCGATGATCGACAACCACATCTATTGGGGCAACGCGCTGGAGATCGACCTGCGGCGCGTCGTCTGGCGCCGCGTCGTCGACATGAACGACCGCGCCCTGCGCCAGATCACGGCGTCCTTGGGCGGTGTGTCGAACGGTTTCCCCCGCGAGGCCGGGTTCGACATCACCGTCGCGTCCGAAGTCATGGCGATCTTGTGCTTGGCCAAAGACCTGAACGACCTGCAAAAGCGCCTTGGCGACATGATCGTCGCCTATACCCGCGAGCGTAAACCGATCTATGCGCGCGATATCAAAGCGGATGGTGCGATGACCGTGCTGTTGAAAGACGCGATGCAGCCGAACCTTGTGCAGACGCTGGAAAACAACCCCGCTTTCGTCCACGGCGGGCCTTTCGCCAATATCGCGCATGGCTGCAACTCTGTCATCGCGACCACCACCGCGCTGAAGCTGGCGGATTATGTGGTGACCGAAGCGGGCTTTGGTGCCGATCTGGGGGCAGAGAAGTTCCTGAACATCAAATGCCGCAAGGCGGGGTTGGCACCGTCCTGCGTCGTGGTTGTGGCCACCGTGCGCGCGATGAAGATGAACGGCGGCGTGGCCAAGGCCGATCTGGGCGCTGAAAACGTCGACGCCGTGCAGGCCGGTTGCCCCAACCTTGGCCGCCACATCGAGAACCTGAAATCCTTTGGCGTGCCCGTCGTCGTCGCGATCAACCATTTCGTCACCGACACCGACGCAGAGGTGCAAGCGGTCAAAGACTATGTCGCCTCGCAAGGGGCCGAGGCCGTGCTGTCCCGCCACTGGGAATTGGGCAGCGCTGGCTCTGCCGAACTTGCCGAGAAAGTGGTCGAGACGATTGATAAGGACCAGGCGGATTTCGCCACGCTCTACCCCGACGCGATGCCGCTGGCAGATAAGATCAACACCATCGCCACAAAGATCTATCGCGCGGATGGGGCGGTGATGGATCAGAAGATCCTCAACCAGTTGAAAGACTGGGAAGAGCAGGGATATGGCGATCTGCCGATCTGTATGGCCAAAACGCAATACAGCTTTACCACCGATCCCGAAGCCCGCGGCGCGCCAACCGGCTTTACCATCCCCGTGCGCGAGGTGCGCCTGTCTGCCGGCGCGGGCTTTGTCGTGGCCATCTGCGGTGAGATTATGACCATGCCGGGCCTGCCGCGGGTGCCTTCTGCCGAAAATATTCGTCTCAATGACATCGGCGATGTTGAAGGTCTGTTCTAAGCGCGTATGAACAGGGCGCGGAGGGTCGCCCCTTCGCGCCTTCGCCTGCTGTGGCAGGTGATAGCAGCGCCACAACAGACAAAGGACGGTCCCCATGACAGCGACGATCATTGACGGCAAGGCATTTGCAGCACAGGTGCGGGGGCAGGTCGCCCAGCATGTCACGCGGCTGAAGGACGATCACGGGATCACGCCGGGGCTGGCTGTGGTGCTTGTCGGGGCCGATCCTGCCTCCGAGGTTTATGTCAAATCCAAGGGCAAGATGACCAAGGAAGTGGGCATGAAATCGGTCGAACACCGGCTGGCGGACACCACATCAGAGGCGGAGCTTCTGGCGCTGATCGACACGCTGAACAAGGATGATACGATCCACGGTATCCTCGTACAGCTCCCCTTGCCCGATCACCTGAACGAAGACCTTGTGATCGGCGCGATTGATCCGGCCAAGGATGTCGACGGGTTTCATATCTCGAACGTCGGTCTGTTGGGCACGGGGCAGAAATCCATGGTGCCCTGCACGCCGCTTGGCTGTCTGATGATGCTGCGCGACCACCACGGCACCCTGTCGGGGATGGATGCCGTCGTGATCGGGCGCAGCAATATCGTGGGCAAACCGATGGCCCAGCTTCTGCTCAACGACAGCTGCACCGTGACCATCGCCCATTCGCGGACCAAAGACCTTGCCGCTGTTGTGCGCCGCGCTGATATCGTGATCGCCGCCGTGGGCCGCCCCGAGATGGTGCCGGGCGACTGGATCAAACCGGGGGCCACAATCATCGACGTGGGCATCAACCGTCTCGACGCGCCAGAGCGGGGTGAGGGCAAGACCCGTCTGGTCGGGGATGTGGATTTTGACAGCTGCGCCAAGGTGGCCGGTGCGATCACCCCGGTGCCGGGGGGCGTGGGCCCGATGACGATCGCCTGCCTGCTGGCCAATACGGTCACGGCCTGTTGCCGTGCCCATGACCTGCCCGAACCCGAAGGGCTGACCGCCTAAGCGGCGGTCGCCGGAACCGGCACCATCGTGCCCTGAAGCAAGGCGATCAGCACCTGCTGGTCGCCGGTTTGGGCAAAGACCTCGGCCGTGACCACACAAAGCCGCTTGCCCGGTTTCACCACCTTGCCAATCGCGATCAGCCGGTCTCCGCGGGCGGGGGCCAGCAGGTTGATCTTGATCTCTGCGGTGACGACCTCGGTATCCAAGGGCAGTGTCGTCAGCGCGGCATAGCCCGCAGCGCTGTCCCCGATAGAGAACGTCAGCCCCGCGTGGCCAAACCCCTGCTGCTGGCGCGTGCCGGGAAGGATCGGTGCCTCGATCCGGATGAGCCCCTTTGACACATCACTAAGTTCAGCGCCGAGGGTCTGCATCATCGATTGTGCGGCAAAGCTGTCGCGGATGCGGGCGATTTCTTCCGGGGTCATAGGGGCTCTTTCAACATGGATAGCGGGCCCCGTGGCTGCGCTTAGCGCGGCATGGGGATCGCGGTGGGCTGCGGTCCGGTAAGTATGGCGCAGGCCTGCGGACCCATCAATGCCTGTAGCACCGGCGCGTCACTGTACAAGCCACCGGTATAGGTGCCAAAGGCAGGCATGATCAGCCGTCGGTCGTCATACAGGAAGGCCGGACGCGTCACCGACCGCCCGCGCAGCCGCAGCCGTGCCTTGGGGTGATAATGCCCCGAAACCTCGGCTTGCGCGCCTGCCTGCGCGATATGCCGGAACTGCAAGGGGCCGATCACAAGCTCGGCCAGATGCTCCCCGCCCAGTTCGACGGGGCCGGGGTCGTGGTTGCCCTCTACCCACAGCCACTGCCGCCCCGCCTGCAGCCGCGCCAGCGTCAGCCGCGCAGGCTCGGGCAGAGCGTGGGCCGCGTGCAGATCGTCGAAACTGTCGCCCAGACACATCACGACGTGCGCGGGCACACGGTCAAGCGCCGCCGCAAGCCGGGTCAACGTGTCCATCGTCTCGTAAGGGGGAAGCGCCGTGCCGCCGCGCCGCGCAATCCGTTCGGCTTTGCCAAGATGCAGGTCGGACACGCAGAGCAACCCGTGATCTGCCCACCACAAAGCGCCAGAGCCAAGCGCCGTCAGCCGCGCGCCGCAAAAGTCGAATTCATACCCGATGTTCATGCTGCGTTCATCACCAAGTTTGCCCGCGGGCGCAAGGGGCGCTGGCCGATGGACGCGCCTATGGCGGGGCGCAGGAGTATTTGAAAAAGGGTGAAGCGGAAGACGCCCCCGCCTGATCCCGAGGGGCGTGGGGGCGTCTTCACCCTTTGCGGTCATCGGCTCTCCAGCCTGTACCGCGGGGTGATCATGGGGCAAAATACCTAAGCGAAGGTTAATTCACCCTTTCAAAAATACTCAGCTGCGCAGCGATTGCCATGTCTAGCGCCGTTTGAGGGGGATGTTATCCGGCGCGGGTGTGATCTGTGCGAGGCCGGAGGCTTCCATCAACCGCGCGGATTCCTCGGCCAGCAGACGCTCTTCTGCCTGCCCCTTGACCGGCACGCGGCCCATTTCCAAAAACAGCGGTGCGGACAGTGGGCTGACACGGTCGAGGATACGGTGGTCTATCCGGCCCTTGATACGATGCAGCATTTCCTCGATCCGGCCAAAGTCGACCAGCCCGCGCAGGGCCTCTTCGCGGGTGATATCGAGCAGGAGGTGATCAGGTTCATATTTCTGCAAGGTGTCATACAGGATATCGGAGCTGAAGGTCGCCTGCCGGCCAGACTTACGGGCTTGGGGGGTGTTCCGTTCGATCAGCCCTGCGACGGTGGCGGCGGCGCGGAACGTGCGTTTCATCACCGCATTGCCGGCCAGCCAATGGTCCAACCCGTCATGCAGGGCTGTGGCATCAACGAGCGGGGCGGGGTCATCGACCGGATCCAGCCCCCAGATCAGCGTGGCATAATCGGTGGCGACGAAGCCCAGGGGGTTGAGGCCCAGTTCCTCCATCCGTTTTGTCAGCAGCAGCCCGAGCGTTTGCTGCGCGTTGCGACCGGCAAAGCCGTAGAAGACCGTTTGGGCGCGGCCCTCATGGGGGAAGCTTTCGATCAGCAGCCGGCCCGGTTGCGGCAGTTGGCTGACTTCGCGTTGCAGGGTCAGCCATTCGGCCGTGTGGCGCGGCAGCTCGGGCCAGCTGTCTTGGGTGAACATGCGTTGCACGCGGGCGGAGAGCTGGGTCGAGGTGGCGAATTTGGTGCCCATGAAGGTGGCGACGCGTGGTTTTTTGGCGGCAGAGCGGCTGACCTCTACGGTCATTTCCCGCAGCCCTTCGTATTTGACGATCTGGCCGCCGATCAGGAATGTGTCGCCCGCGCTGAGCGAGGCGGCGAAACTTTCCTCGATTTCGCCCAAAGGGGCACCGCCGCGGTTGCGTTTCATACGGACTTTCAGCGTGTCCGTGTCCTGAATGGTACCGATGTTCATACGGATACGTTGGCTGCTGCGGGGGTCGCGCAGGTGCCATTTGCCGTCGGTGCACATCAGTCGTTGCCACCTGTCGTAGGCGCGCAGGGCGTAGCCGCCTGTGGCACAGAAATCGAGGCAGGCGTCAAAGGCGGCGCGGCTGAGGCTGGCATAGGCCCCGGCAGAGGTCACCTCGGCATAGAGCGCGTCAGCGTCGAAGGGGCCGGCGCAGGCGGTGATCAGGATATGCTGGCATAACACATCGCGAGGGCCGGGGCCGCGCGGGTCGCCGTCAAGATCGCCTGCCAATACGGCGTCGAGGGCGGCGACACATTCGACCACCTCGAACCGGTTTGCAGGCACCAGCAGCGCTTTGGAGGGCGCGTTATAGCGGTGGTTGGCCCGCCCGATGCGCTGGACCAGCCGTTTGACATTCTTCGGCGCACCGATCTGGATCACGAGATCGACATCGCCCCAGTCGATCCCCAGATCGAGGCTGCCGGTACAGACAATCGCGCGCAGATCACCGCGCACCATCGCGGCTTCGACCCGTTCGCGTTGCTGCCGATCGAGCGAGCCGTGGTGGATGCCGATGGGCAGGCTATCTTCGTTGGCGAGCCAGAGATTGTGAAAGAAAATCTCGGCCTGAGCGCGGGTATTGTGGAAGATCAGGGTGGTTTTATGCTGGCGTACCTGGTCGAGCACCGCCGGAATCGCATAGGCAGCCCCATTGCCGGACCACGGCGGGGCCGCGTCCGTGCGCAGCATCCGGATGTCGGGCGGCGGGCCGGGATCGGCCAGCAGGATCGGGCAGGGGTCAGGGTGACGCGCCATGAAATGCGCGATGGCGGCGGGATCTTCGACGGTGGCGGACAGGCCCACCCGTTTCAGCCCCCGACACAGGCGTTGCAGCCGCGCCAGTGCCAGCATCAACTGGTCGCCCCGCTTGCTGTCGGCCAGCGCGTGGATCTCGTCGATCACGACACGTTTGAGCCCTTTGAACATGCGCGGTGCATCCTCGTAGGAGGTCAACAACGCAAGGCTTTCGGGGGTGGTCAGCAGGATATGGGGCGGGTCGGCGCGTTGCCGGCGTTTGCGCGTTTGCGAGGTGTCGCCGGTGCGGTCCTCGATCCGGATGGGGAGGCTCATTTCGGTCACCGGGGTGGTGAGGTTGCGCTTGATATCCGCGGCCAGCGCCTTGAGCGGCGAGATATAGAGCGTGTGCATGCCGTCGTGACCGCCCTCGGCCAGATCGACCAGCGTGGGCAGAAAACCCGACAGCGTCTTGCCGCCCCCCGTAGGCGCGATCAACAGCAGCGCAGGCGCGTCGGCGCGGTCCAGCATGTCTTGCTGGTGGGGGTGGATGGACCAGCCTTTGGTGGCGAACCAGTCGGAGAACTTGGGGGGCAGGGTCTGCATGGGGTGCAAGATAGGCTGTTTGCACGCGGGGGCCAGCCCCCGCACCCCCGGAGTTTATCTGGCAAAATGAAGCGGATGCCCGCGCCGGTGTCGAGCGCGGTGCTACCTGACGATGGTTTCATCCTCGACGAACATATTGGCCCAAGCACGGTCAATCAGATCAGGGCGCATCTGGTGCGGGATACCTTCGAAATCGCAGATGGAAATCATCTGGTCGATCAGGAAGATCGGCTGATAGTTGGCGAAAACATTGTTGATCGTAGGGTATTTCGTTTTCAGCAAATGGATCAGCGTCGCCTCGTCCAGTTTGATGTTTCGTTTCTTTGCGACCATGGCAAAGATCTTGAGGAAGTTTTCCTGATTGGGCCCGTCGATTTTGATCTTGAAAAAGATCCGGCGCAGGGCGGCCTGGTCGAAGATCTCATTGGGGTGGAAGTTGGTGGAGAAGACAACCAGCGTGTCAAAGGGAACTTCGAACTTCTCGCCGGATTGCAGGGCGAGGATGTCTTTGTTTTCTTCCAGTGGCACGATCCAGCGGTTGACCAGCGCCTGTGGCGATTCTGCCTGTCGGCCAAGGTCGTCGACGATGAAGATGCCGCCGGTGGATTTCAGCTGCAGCGGGGCCTGATAGGTCCGTGCGGTGGGGTTGTAGACCAGATCAAGCATATCGAGCGTCAGTTCGCCCCCGGTGATCACCGTGGGGCGTTCGCATTTGACATAGCGGGTGTCAAAGCGCGTCACGCGGCGCAGGGATTTCGGGTCTTGTTTTTCCTCGGAAATGGCGGTGTGTACGATGGGGTCATAGACCGTGATCACCTGACCGGCGTATTCAATCGCACGGGGGACATAGATCCGGTCACCAAGCGCGTCGCGAATCCCGTTGGAGATGCTTGATTTACCATTGCCGGGGGGGCCGTACATCAGGATGGAGCGACCGGCCGTCACGGCTGGGCCAAGGTTGCCGATCAGCTCGGACGGGAGCACCAGATGGCCCATGGCGGCTTCGAGTTTTGCGCGGGTGATTTGCATGTTGCGCACGGACTGGCGTTTGATCTGTTCGCGGTAGACATCAAGCGGCACGGGCATCGGGCCGAAGTATTCCGATTGCGCCAAGGCATCCAGCGCGCGGGCCTTGCCCAGATCGGTCAGCTGGTAGCCCATTTCGTTGCCGTTATTCGCGTTGAGCGTGCCCGTCGCTTCGAGAAGGCGTTGTTCGCGCGACAGATCCACCAGCTCCTGCGTGACCTGAAGCGGCAGGCAGATCGCTGCTGCGAGCTCGCTGACCATGGTGACATTCTTGCGGAACATTGTCTTGATCATGATGTCGCGCATCATCACCACGGGCAGCTTCATCTCTTGGATGGTGCGCGGCGGAGGGGGGGCCATGACGGCGCTGGTTTGCATATTCATGAAGGCTTCTTTCATGGGGACACGGGCGTGCCCCAAGGCGTAGCGGTTGAATATGGCGAAATCAGGCCCCGAAGTAGGCACCGAGCATTAAATATGCGGCAAGCACAGTTCCAAGGGCGAGGCCCATGGGGAATTTCTTGGCTTCGTGCCAGCTGACCCATTGCGGGGCAAGTTTGCGCAGAGGGGAATATTTGGCGGCGCGGTGAATGATATAGGCGGCAACCAGCGTCGCCATGAACAGTGCCATGACAAAGCGCACATCCCCGAGCGCGATAAAGGGTGTGGCGGCGGCGATGAATTTCGCATCCCCCGCGCCCATCAGCCCGCCGGCGTTCATGAAGATGCCCACAACAAGGGCCGCCACCATCGCCAGCAGGTGCCAGAGGTAGCTGTCAAAGGGCAGGGCAATCGGGCCGATCAGCACAAACACGGCGGCCAATGCGATCACCGTGACATTGGTGATCCGCATAAAGGCCAGATCGGTGTAGATCGTATAGGCACAAAGGGGCAGCGCGAAGGGCAGAAACCACAGCGCGGCGTAGCTGGTGATCTCCACGCGTTAGCCTGCGTTTTCCAGCGCGCGCAGCGACCGGACGGCGGCCTCGAAGTGCTGCGGGTGGGTGCTGATGGCGTCGCGCAGCAGCCCTTTACCGGTTTCAACGTCGCCCTTCTTGATCGCGGAGAGGGCGAGGGTGTGCAACAGTTGCGCGCGTTCTGTCTGGTCCATCTCGATCGGGGGGAGGCTGTATTCTCGTTGCGCGCCACGGGCGAGGATCAGGTTGTTCTTGGCGGTAAACAGCGTCGAATCCTGTTTCACAGCCTCGCCGAAAAGGCGTTCGGCAGCCTGATAGTCGCCGCGCGTCAATTTGGAGTAGCCCCAGTTGTTCATGACCGAACCGGGCTTGGTGGTCAGACCAATGGCGATCTCGTAAAAACTGTCGGCCTTGTCCCATTCCTGTTTGCTGTCAGCGACGATCGCCTCAAGCCGGTAACGGTTGTAGGTTTCATGGGTGGGCGGGACAGAATCCAGCGTCTTTTCCGCTTTGGCCCAATCGCCCGCGCGGATCAGCGCATCGGCGTAATCAACCTTGTCGTCGGGGGTGGCATCCTTGGAAGCGGCAACTTTGCCCCAGACGGATGCGGCCTCTTGGTTGCGTTTGGCGCGGATCAGGGATTTGCCCAAGCTGCGCTGGATGTCGATGCGGTCGGGGTTTTCCTGCGCGGTGCGGGTGAAATAGCTGACCGCCTCGTTCGGGTCGGCCACTGTCAGCATCACATCGTTGAGGTTGCTTTCATCCACGACGTTCACGTCCTGGAAGGCGCGGGTGACGGTATCCTCGCCGGATTTCTTGCCGCAGCCTGCTACTGCGACGACGCCTGCAATGCAGGCGGCCAATAGGATAGGGTGGCGCATTTTTGCGTCCTTTTACTGCTCTGCCTCGTTATGATGCTGGCCGAACCAGATAGTCGCCCGAGCCGCGCCGCACCAATTTATAACTGTCTTCTTGATCCGGGATCGTAACAGAGTTTTCCGATTTTGCGAGTGCTAAGCGCAAATTGTCACGGATTGCGTCACTTTCGCCATTATCGAGCGCATAGGCCTTGCGAAAGGTCAGCTGGGCTTCGGCGAGTTTGCCGCGTTCCATCAACACAACGCCGAGATTATTCCAGACCTCGGGGTGGGTTTCGTCTTTTTCTACAGCGTCGCGCAGCAGCTTTTCCGCCTGACCCAATCGCCCCAGCCCAAGGTTGGCGCTGCCCAGTCCCGACAGGATTTCGGCGTCCAACTGGGAGGCGAGCGCGGCGCGGTTGAAGGCGCGGATGGCCAGTTCGTATTCGCCCGCGCGCATCAGACGGTGGGCGACCTCTACCCCGTCTTCGGCGTCCTTGCGGGTGTTGACACCGGGGGCAAAGGGGTTGTCAGGGCTGGCGCGCTTGCCCCCAAACGCGGAAAGACCGCCTGCAGAGCAAGCGGCCAATGCGGCGATCAGGGTCATACAAAGCGCGAGCCTGAAGGGTAACGCGCGCTTGGGAATGTGGATCATGCAGAGCCTTACTGACCTAGTTTGGTAATGTTCATCACCGATGGCGCGACCAGAATGATCAGCAGCGGAGGAACGGTCAGCATCATTGTGGCAAGTGTCATCTTGGTTGGCAACTTGTTTGCGGCCTCTTCGGCGCGCATCACGCGTTTGTCGCGCATCTCGGCGGCATAGACCCGCAACGCGTCGGCGATGGATGTCCCGAAGGCGGCGGATTGTACCAGCACCGTCACAAAGGACGACACATCTTGCACACCGCAGCGTTCGCCCATGGCGTTCAGCACGCTGACCTTGTCTTTACCGGCCTTCATCTCATAGGCGACGATTTCGAACTCTTCCGCCAGCGCAGGGTAGGAGGCGCGCAATTCGCGGGCCACGCGGACGATACATTGATCAAGCGACTGGCCGGCCTCGACGCAGACGAGCATCATGTCCAGCGCATCGGGAAAGCCGCGTGTGATTTCCTCTTTTCGCTCGGCGACGCGGCGGGTCACCCAATAGCGCGGCAGGAAATATCCGATGCCGCCGGGGCCCACGGTATACAGCATCATCTTGTTGGTGGTCATGCCTTCGCCGCCGCCAAGGAAGTTGATGTAGACGGTGCCGATCACCAGCCCGGCAATACCAAGCGCCATCTGGGCAAAGTGAAAGAACCGTACCGCATCGCGCGAGCTATAGCCCGCCTGGCGCAGCAGCAGCGCCTTGGCGCTTAGCTCTTCCACGTCTTCAGGTTCGAGGAACTTGGCGAATTTTTGCAGCTTCTCGTTGCGGTCCGACTGGCGCAGGCGCTGTTGCTTGCCTGCATCGGCAGCCTCGGTCTGGCTACGCTTGAGCTTGGCCAAAGGGTCTTCGGGCTGGCGCAGGATCATGACAAGCGTTGCGCCCACCATGGTCAGGCCCAATGCGCCCAGAATGGCGATCCAGCCCATGGGACCAAGTGCGGTGTCGAGTGAGTTGAGGAAATTCACAGTGAGGCCCCCTTAGACTTTGATATCGGTCAGCTTGCGCATGACGATGAGGTTAAGCGACAGGAACAGGACAACCGCGATACAGCCGGGGATGAACAGCGGGTGGGTCATGACTTCGTCATAGTAATGCGGGTCACCGAGTTTGATCACGATGAGCGCGAGGATCGGGAAAGCGGACAGGAACTTGCCGGACCATTTCGCTTCGGCGGTGATGGCGCGCACGCGGCGGAACAGGCGGAAGCGGGCGCGGATAACCTTGGCCAACCCCGCAAGGATTTCAGCAAGGTTACCCCCCGATTGCTGCTGGATGGTCACAGCCACCGCGAGGAAGCGCAAATCCTGCATATCAAGCCGTTCGGCCATATCCTTGAGCGCCTCGCCAATGTCGCGGCCATAGGCGGTTTCATCGGCGATCACGCCGAATTCCGACGCCAGCGGGTCCTGGATTTCCTTGGACACGATAGAGATCGCGCTGGTGAAAGGGTGGCCCACGCGCAGCGACCGCACCATCAGTTCCACCGCGTCAGGCAGCTGCTCTTCGATCATGTCCATGCGCTTTTTCGCTTTGGACGAGATCCAGAAGAATACGGCCCCGACACCGATCCCGACAGAGATCAGGATGCGCACGGGCACTTCGGTATTGGTGCCGATGGTCAGCCCCAGAAAGGCGATGACCGAAAGGCCGGCCATGATCATGATCAGCTGTTTCGGCGCAAAGGCGATCGCGGCTTTTTGCGCTTTCTCGGCGAGCAGGGAATAGACCGGAATGGATTTATTATCCATGTGCTGCTGCATTTCCTTGCGCAGCTTGTCCAGAACCTCTTCGCGGCGGGCCCCTTTTTCCAGCATTTCAAGCCGGCGGTTGACCTTGCTGTTGAGGCTGATGGATTTACCGAAAGCGACCAGATACAGCCCTTCGACCAGCACAAGGACACCGACGAAGATCAGGCCATAGATAATGGGTTCTGCACTCATGATTGATAATCCTTACTTGACCACAACGGGTTCATAGATCGACGATGGCAGGTCATAGCCCCACATCTTGAAACGTTCAGAGAAGTGGCTGCGCACGCCGGTGCCGGTGAAGTGGCCGATGATCTTGTTTTCGGGCGTCAGGCCGACGCGCTGAAAGCGGAAGATTTCCTGCATAGAGATCACGTCGCCCTCCATGCCGGTGATTTCGGTGATCGAGGTCATGCGGCGCGACCCGTCCTGCAAGCGCGACGCTTGTACGATCAGGTTCACAGCCGACGAGATCTGGCTGCGGACCGCTTTCAGCGGCATTTCGATACCGGCCATGGCGATCATGTTTTCCAGACGGCTGACCCCATCGCGGGCAGAGTTGGCGTGGATCGTGGTCATCGACCCGTCGTGGCCGGTGTTCATGGCCTGCAGCATGTCGATCACTTCCTCGCCGCGCGTCTCGCCGACGATGATCCGGTCAGGCCGCATCCGCAGGGCGTTTTTCAGACAGTCGCGCGGGGATACCTCGCCCTTGCCTTCAACGTTGGGCGGGCGGCTTTCCATGCGGCCCACATGGGTCTGTTGCAGTTGCAATTCGGCGGTGTCTTCGATGGTCAGGATACGTTCATCGTTGGCAATAAACGATGACAGCGCGTTCAGCGTGGTGGTTTTACCAGAACCTGTACCGCCCGAGACGATGATATTCAGACGGGTGGCCACGGCGGCTTGCAGATAGGCTGCCATCTCTTCCGAGAAGGCCCCAAAGCTTACCAGATCATCAATGCCGAGTTTGTCTTTCTTAAACTTACGAATGGAGACAAGGCTGCCGTCCACGGCAATCGGCGGGACCATAGCGTTGAAACGCGAGCCGTCTTTCAAGCGCGCATCGACATAAGGGTTGCTTTCATCAACGCGACGGCCAACGGCGGAAACGATCTTGTCGATGATCCGCAGCAGGTGCTTTTCGTCTTTGAAGGTCACGTCGGTCAGCTGCAGTTTACCCGCGCGTTCCACAAAGATCTGTTGCGGGCCGTTAACCAGAATATCGTTGACGCTGTCGTCTTTCAGCAGCGTTTCCAGCGGGCCAAGGCCGGTCACCTCGTCATACAGTTCAGAGTTCAGTTGAACGCGGTCCTCGCGGTTCAACACGATGGATTTCTCGGCCAGAATCTCGGTCGAGATTTCGTTGATCTCGCTGCGCAGATCCTGCTCCGAGGCATGTTCAAGGGCGGCGAGGTTCAGGTTCTCAAGCAGGGCACGGTGCAGTTCGAGCTTGATGTCGCTCATGCGTTGCTTGCGCTTCACGTCGCGATCCTGCGGGGCGACGGTTGCAGCTTGAGCCACGCGGCGCATGCTGGCGGGTTTGGGCGCGACCGCTTCCTCCGGCTGTTGCTGGGGCGCGGGAGCCTTCGCCTTTGGGGCGGGTGTGGCTACGGCAACGTCACCTGGCTTTTTATACTTCGAGAACATCTGAATACTCTTTCTAAATTATCTGGCGCTTGGGCCGGATCAGGCGGCTTTGGCTTCGTCAGCCTTGAGGTCGTGGATAGAAGACGCGAGCTTTGCGATCTCGCGGCGTAGCGGGTTCTTGGCGGCGGTATTGGCGAGCGGCAGACCGTGGTCGTTGGCCTGCGTCACCTGCTTGCCGCCATCAGGCAGCTGCACGTCGATGGAAATACCAAGGCTTTCTGCCATCCGTTTGACCCGCGCTTTGGCGTTGAGGTCGGTAAATTTCGGCGCGCGGTTCATGACATAGCGTAGCTTTTCGACCGGCAGCTCTTCGGATTGCAGCGCGCGTTTGAAACGCAAGGCGTTTTGGGCGCAGCGCATATCCAGTTCGAGCATGGCAAAATAGACATGCGCATTGCTCAGCACGGTTTCGGTCCATTGCACCAGCGTCGACGGCATATCGACAACAACGTAGTCGAACTGGTTGCGCGCCATATCCAGAATCCGCGTCACATCTTCCGAGGTGATCAGATCAAGCGGCAGCATATCGGCGGGGGCGGTCAGCACCTGAAGCGTGTCTTCATAGGTCAGCAGAGCCTGACCAAAGCTTTCCTCGTCCATCTCGTCTGTCTCGATCAGCATGTCATAGACGACTTCACGGCGCGGCAGGTCCAGATAGGTCGCCACGGCCCCGAACTGCAGATCGAAATCCAGCAGGCAGACCTTCGGCGGGTTCTTTTTGTCGGAGGTCGCCAGTTCCCACGCCATATTAACGGCCATGCTCGTCGCACCGGTGCCACCGGCCAAACCATGTACCACAATCACAGCGCCGTCTTTATCGGCACCGGGTTTCAGCTTGGGGCCTGCCTCGATATGTTCGGCTTTGGGCTCGGGCCCTGCGCGCAAACGTTCGATGGTCGCCGCCAATTCGCCTTCGGGCAGCGGGTAGGGCACGAATTCATCCGCACCTTGACGCAATAGAGAATGGAGCGAGGCCGGCGACATGTCTTCGGCGATCAGGATCACCTTGATATGACGCGATTTCGCCTGCGAGATGATTTCGGACATCATCGGCAGGTTCTCTTCGTCCTCGGAATCAAGCGCCAGTGCAATCAGCTCGAGCGTCGCCGCTTCGGGCTGGCTGAAAAAAGCGAGGCTTTCAGAAAAGCCGAGATCACCCCAGGCTTCGCCCAAAGCTGATTCCATATCCTCGATCAGCAGGTCAAAGTTCTGTACATCACGGCTGACAGTGCAGGCGATGATCTGTGGTGCGTCAATCTGTGGCATACTGCTGCTCATACCTAAACTTCCCCTTCTTCTCTTTGGGGCGCGGCAAGGGCTAATCGGGCGTCGCCCTGTTCTTTGCCTTGCAGTCCCCTGCGTCAGACCACGGTGGCCAGGCGCAACTGTCCTATTGCAGTGAATATCCCTGCCAAGTTGGGCAAGATTGGGGCTAAATAGTTTCTATTGTTTGGTCTTTTGAAACGATCCGCAGTGATTTGCCGGATTGAAACGCAAAAGGCCCGACCGTCAGCGACGATCAGGCCCTTCTCGAGGTATCTTTTTTCCGGTTATTCCGTCGCGGTACCCGTCGATGTCGCACCACCCGAGAGCTGAGTCGGTGGCACGGCGCTGGCAACGTAATCGCGATAGATGATCTGCGCGTATTTGCCGTCCAGAACGGTGGGATGACGCCCGACAAAGCCGCTGACTTCGGTCACTGTGCGACGGTTCGCCCGTTCGCGGCCCTGTGTCACGATCAACGGCTGTGTTTCGCCAAAGGAAACAACGGCCTCAAGACGGCTGCGGCTGATGCCTTGCGTTGACAGAAACGCAACAACGGATTGTGCTCGGCGCAGGCCCAACGCCTTGTTGTAGCTGTTCGAGCCGACGGCATCGGTATGGCCATACACGCGGAAGCGGACCTCGGGGAACTGGCGGATCCATCCCGCTTGGCGCCGCAGCACAGCCTGCGCGGCCCCGTCCAGCTGGGCCGAATTAAAGGCAAAGGTCACCGTGGATTCGACTTCGCCGGCAAAGCGGTTTGCCAGATCGAAGGTGTACTGGCGTTCGCCTGTCATCACCAAACGGTTGTTCAGCGTGGCGTTACCGAAGGTGCCCAGATCGGTCAGGGATCCTGCTTCGCGGTGGAACTGGGTATAGACCGGATCAGGGCTGCTGACGCAGCCTGCTACGGTCATCGCCAAAGCGGCGCATAACCCGGTGATTTTGCCTGTCGAAGGGATCGCTGAAGTCATCTGATCAATCCAATACATAGCCATATGACCCGCTAAAGTCCTGTTTGGCAACCTCGCCAGCCGCCCCTTTGGTGGGCGCTGTGCTGCCTTTGGACGTGCGACCTGACAGGAACAATTCGCTTTCCGTGGGCGGTTTGATCCGGTCGGTGGGCAGGGCCAAAGCCTCGCCGCGGGTGGGGGTCACGAGATGGGCCGTGATAATGATCACCAGTTCGGACTGGCTGCGCTGATAGTTCGCGCTGCGGAACAACGCGCCCAATACAGGCACATCGCCGATCCAGGGTAGCTGGCTGGAGTTATCGGTGAAATCGTCGGTCAGCAGGCCCGCGATCGCAAAGCTTTCGCCGTCGCGCATTTCAACCGTGGTCGAGGTTTCGCGGCGGGTAAAGGCCGAGATGTCGAAACCATTGCCCAAGGACACGCTGTTGCTGGCATCAATCGCCGACACAGCGGCTTTAAGTTCGAGGTTAATCAGGTCTTTATCCACGACACGGGGGATAAAGCTCATCTCTACGCCGAAGGGTTTGTACTGCACCGAAATCTGGTCGCCGGTCTGGGCGACAGGCACCGGGTATTCGCCACCGGCAAGGAACGTCGCCTCTTGCCCGGACAGCGCAACGAGGTTTGGTTCGGCAAGGAAGCGTACGGCGCCCTTCTGCTCTAGGGCTTCAAGCAGCAGGCCGACTTGGGTGGACCCTGCGTTAAAGCCGAACAGTACCGCGCCTGCGTTGCTGTTGGACGCAGGTGTCGTGCCGCCAAGAGAGTTTGCAATCGCGCCTGATGTATTTGTCGTATTGGTCCCGCCGTTGATCGCAAGATCATTGCCCACCAGCCCGTTCAACGCGAGCGACGCGCTTAGGGATTTGGAGACAGATCGGCTCATCTCGGCAAAGCGGACTTTCATCATCACCTGCTGGATGCCGCCGACGCTCATCAGGTTGGAGACGCGTTCCGGCGCGTAACGTTCGGCCAGATCAAGGGCGCGCTGCAGGCGTTGGGTCGACGACACGATGCCCGACAGGACGATACCGTCGTTGGCTGTGCGCACTTCGATCTTTTCGCCGGGCAGGATCTGCCGTAGGCGTTCCTTGAATTCAGAGACATCCGCCGCGACACGCACATCCACGTTGGTGATCAGCTGACCGGCCGCATCCAGCAGGGTCAGCGTGGTCAGGCCAGGGGATTTGCCCAGTACATAGATGGTGCGATCGGAGAGGGATGAGATATCTGCGATCCCCGGGTTGGCGATGCTAAGCTCGGCAAAGGGGATGTCGCTTTCAACCACTACCGCGCGGTTCATCGGGACTTCCAACACACGGTTGGTGCCCTTCTTGACCACGCGGAGCGTGTTGGCCTGCGCGTCGATCGGAGCCGTCAATGCAAATGGCATCGCGCCAATGGTCAGTCCCAATAGGGCTGCTTTAATAAACTTATCGATTTTCATGTGACCTGCCTTTGTGATCACGCCTCAAAATAGGGTCTTTGCGCCCGCCGTTTGCGACACTGTGCGGTCCTTTGCGTTTTTTTGCAAGAATCAATGACAGGGGGGGGCGGGTATATGTGGATTAACAGCAACATATCCGAAATGGCAAAACGCCGCGCAAAGTGATGCGCGGCGTTTCTGAGGTCCGTATTTGCCCTGCCTGACAAGCAGATCAGTTGGTGCAGGGGATCGGGATTTCGACCACTTCGGCACCACGACGGGTCCGGATGGTGCAGACTTTTTCTGTAGTCGTTTCGACTTTGACCGTTTCTTCTGTCAGGCCGAGCAGGCGGCGCTGGTCGACTTCGATCTCGCCGGCGACGGTGTCATCCTCTGCCCCGACGAGCGAGAGGGATAGGTCACCCGTCGATTGAGCCTGTGCCAATGCGGCAACTTGATAGGGCTGAACGGCAACAGTCACAGTATTCGCAATGGCCGCTTCGCTGCGTTCGCCGCCGGCGCTTTGGTCAATCGCGATGATCTTGACGCCTGCCTCGATCAGTTTGGTCACGTCTCCGGTATCGGCGCGGTCATTGCCGCCCCGGTTGATGCGGCCGGTCCAGTAGACATCGACACGGTCACCGGGGCGCAGGAAGCCCGAGACGCCACTTGATACATCGACGCGGATCGCGAAAGCACGGCTGCCCCGTTCCAGCTGCGAGGTGAGGCCGGTATCGGCACCGGGTTCGGTCACCTTCACCGCCATGATGGCTTCGTCTTTTTCCATCGCACGCAGTACGACACGCAGGTCATCGCTGTTTTCGGGGAAAAGCGCTGCTTCTTCGATAAATGTGCCTTCGGGGATCGCATCCTCGGGCCATTTTACCTGCCGCACATCTTCGCGGGTCAGGCGCTGCCCGTATTTCAGCGGCCCGTTGGCCACATATACACCAACCGTTGGCACGATCTGCGCCAGAGCCTCTTGGGCCTGTTGGTGCGCTGCTTGATATTGTCCGATGCGGCCCTTTGCCAGATACACAGCACCACCTGCCAAGGCGATACCGGCGAGCAGGACCAGTCCAAAAACCATCCGCATGTTACTTACCTCTCTTGAGTGTGTGCCGGTCCCAAGACGCGGCGCGAAACTTATACCAATGGATAGGCGGTGATTGTGTTCAGACTATGGATAATCCGCGGCCAAGCTGGGTCATTATAGTGGTGGATTGGGTTAGATGTCGCCCGGCGTCTGGGTCATCACCCTGTCTGCTAGATCCACAGTTCCGGTAGTCATGCTGACGACAATGAGAACCGCCAGAGATACCACCGCTGCGCATAAAACAACCCAGTCAACTGTGACCGCACCGCTTGGGCTTCGCCAGAATTTGATAAGCTTCGAGAGCATTGTTTTGCCTTGCGTGATGAAGGTCTAAAAAAACTGGCCGCATTCTGTCGAGCAGAATGCGGCCAGCGAAATTTCGTGGTGTGACGAACGCTTAGCCGCCGATGCTGCCAGGGTTTTGTGTCCCCATGTAGGAGTTGGTTTTCGATGTCAGGTTGGAAGCGCCTGTTTCGATCGAGGAGTAAGCTGCGACGGCCAGGCCAACAACGGCGGCGGTCAGAACAACCCAGTCAACAGTCACAGCGCCGGATTCGTCGTTTTTGAAGTTCTTGATAAAGTTCATCATGGTATGTCCCTCCAAGGATCATAAAGTTTTCAATCTCAACCCTGTCGTCCGTTTCGATGCTTCTCTCTCAATTCCGCATCTGGCTGACTTGGTATGAGCCTATATAGCCTTGTGAATGGGGCACGAATTTGGCGGCAATTGTGACATTTCGTTTTTCAGGGCCGGTTTTTGGCAGAATTATTGTAGCCCGCTGATACGAAAAGATTTTCCGTCTTCATTTTTTGTTATCCTTGATGGGAAGCGGGGCAGGATTGCATCAATTATGGCGAAATCGCCATGTTCCCTGCCATGTTTGGTTGGTTTGGAAAGGGTTTCCGTGCGAGATTGCTGAAAAAGAGCATTAAATAATCAGTGCAGGCAGCGATGTTTCGACGAATGACCGTATCTTTGATGGTGGGGATGCTGGCGGCCTCGGCTGTCTGGGCAGACACGCCCAAGCCATTTCCGAAGTTCGAGGCAAAACGTGTGAAGCCGCCCAAGCCGGGCAGTACCAATCGGATCAATGTCTTTATCGAACCCAAGGCAGACGACGTCCCCGAGGTTGTCGCAACCGACTCCGGTGCCATCGTGCCAGCGTCACCGGGGCAGTATGATTGGTTCTGGGATCGTGTCTCTCCGGCGGTCGAGAAATCTGGTCCGGGCCGGCTGGAGGCCGCGATGGTCACGCTGGCAACGGCCAGCAGCAAAATCCCTGCACCACGCATGCAACAGATGCAAGAGATCGCCAAGGCCAACGGGATCGACATCCTCCGCTCTACGATCGGGACACAGGTGTCACCTGCGCTTGTGCTCGCGGTGATCACGGTTGAATCCGCGGGGCGGCCCGATGCCATCAGCGGGGCAGGGGCGCAGGGATTGATGCAATTGATGCCTGATACAGCGACGCGCTTTGGGGTGACCGATAGTATGGTCCCGACGCAGAATATCGCGGGCGGCGTAAAATACCTGGATTGGCTGATGGGCGAATTTGATCGCGATCCGATCTTGGTGCTGGCCGGCTATAACGCGGGCGAAGGGTCCGTGCACAAGCACGCGGGCGTGCCGCCTTTTGCCGAAACCCGTGATTATGTGCCCAAGGTGCTGGCCGCTTTTCAGGTCGCGAAGGGCCTGTGCCAGACCCCGCCCGAGCTAATCTCGGACGGATGTGTCTTTGCGGCGATGAACTGACACTAGTTCGGGGCCGGATGTAAAAAGGGGCGCGGCCATCGCTGGCAGCGCCCCTTGTCGTTCATCGCGTCAGCAGATTAGACGATTGTCGCTTCGGTCGCGGCGCGCAGTTCGTCTTCCGTGACGCCATCGGCGCATTCAACGATCTTCAGCCCGCCTTCAACGACATCCAGTACGCCCAGATTGGTGATGATCCGGTCAACGACGTTCTTGCCGGTGAGCGGCAGGGTGCATTCTTTCAGCACCTTGCTGTCCCCATGCTTGCTGGCGTGGTCCATGACCACCACAACGCGGCCCACACCCGCGACCAGATCCATTGCGCCGCCCATGCCTTTGACCAGCTTGCCGGGGATCATCCAGTTGGCGAGGTCGCCGTTTTCAGCCACTTCCATTGCGCCCAGAATGGCCATGGCGATCTTGCCGCCGCGGATCATCCCGAAGGAGGTCGAGCTGTCGAAATACGAGGTGCGGTCCAGCTCGGTGATGGTCTGCTTGCCTGCGTTGATCAGGTCGGCGTCTTCTTCGCCGTCGATGGGGAAAGCCCCCATGCCCAACATGCCGTTTTCCGACTGCAAGGTCACATCCATCCCCTCGGGGATGTAGTTGGACACCAGCGTCGGAATCCCGATGCCAAGGTTCACATACCAACCGTCTTGCAGTTCCTGCGCGGCGCGTGCCGCCATTTGATTGCGATCCCAAGCCATTATGCCGTCCTCACTGTGCGCTGTTCGATGCGTTTCTCGTGATCACCCTGAATGATGCGGTGCACATAGATGCCGGGCAGGTGGATCGCGTCGCCGCCAAGGCTGCCACGGGGAACGATCTCTTCGACCTCGGCGATGCAGATCTTGCCACACATGGCCGCTGGCGGGTTGAAGTTGCGCGCAGTCTTGCGGAACACGAGGTTCCCAGTGTCATCCGCTTTCCAGGCTTTCACGATCGCCAGATCCGCAACGATGCCGCGCTCAAGTATATAGGTCTCGCCGTCGAAATCCTTGTGCTCTTTGCCTTCGGCGATCACAGTGCCAACGCCGGTTTTGGTATAGAAACCGGGAATGCCCGCACCACCCGCACGCATACGTTCGGCCAAGGTGCCTTGCGGGTTGAATTCCAGCTCAAGCTCGCCGCCGAGATACTGGCGCATGAATTCCTTGTTCTCGCCGACGTAAGAGCTGATCATTTTCTTGACCTGCTTGGTCTGCAACAAGATACCGATGCCGAAATCATCTACGCCCGCATTGTTCGAGGCAAAGGTCAAATCCTTGGTGCCCGCGTCCCGGATCGCGTTCAGCAGCAGTTCGGGAATACCGCAAAGGCCAAAGCCCCCCGCTGCGATCAGCATGCCATCGTGCAGCACGCCTTCCAGCGCCTCGGCAGCGCTTCCATAGATTTTCTTCATTCCGGCTCCTTTCAAGAGAGGCTCACGGCCCTGTCGTATTATCGTTATACGACTTCTATGACGCGGCGTAACGAACGTGTCAAACCGCCGACGCTAATGTCAGCGGTACCAGTGGAGCTTGCCGGAAAATTCGGGGGAATGTGCGCCCACCCTGCGTCGGGTGGGCAGCTGTCGTCGCGGGGTCAGTGCAGCCCGCAGCGAGGTCAGACGATGCGTACCTGCGTGCCGATGGGGGCAATCTGGTACAGCGCTTCGATCATGTGGTTGTAAAGCCCGATGCACCCGTCAGAGCTTTGCCGCCCGATCTTGCGCGTATCATGGGTGCCGTGGATCAGATAGGCGGGCCAGCTGAGGTACATCGCATGGGTGCCAAGCGGGTTGTCCGGACCGGGCGGCATATACTTCAGATCGGGATCGCGTTCGATCATGCTGGGGGTCGGTGTCCAGTCGGGCCCGACACGTTTGCGCACAATGCGGGTGTAGCCGCGTTTGGTCAGCTCGTCGCTGCGGGGCACGGAGGTCGGGTAAATCTTGTAGGTCTCGCCATCGCCGCCCCAATAGTGCAGCGCGCGGGAAGAGGTATCAGCCACGATCGCGGCTTTGCCCAATGTATCAAAGTGGTCCTGCCAGTTCTGGCTGGAAAATCCGTTGGTGTTATGACGTACCGGTGCCGCTATCTCTGGCACCGGCGTCTGTGCACGCAACAGGGCCGGCGTGAAAAGCGCCGCGCCCGCTGTCAGGATCAACCCGCGTCTTGAGAATGTCTGCTCTGCCATCTTTATGTCCTTCTACCGTGGCGATTGTCACAGGTAAAAGCAGCAAGGGCAGGGCGGGGCAACTCACATATATGTCATTTCATGAATATGTGAGTTGCGCTCTCACTCTTCCGGTGCGGTGGCCGATTTTGCGGGTGCCTTTTTGGCCGCTGGTTTCTTTGCGGGAGCCTTCTTGGCAGCCGTTTTCTTGGCCGGAGCCTTTTTCGCAGCGGTTTTCTTTGCTGCGGGCTTCTTGGTTGCGGCTTTGCGCTTGGCAGGGGATTTCGCCAGCTTTTCCTCAATCAGCTCAACCGCACGTTCCATGGTCAGATCGGCAGGCTCGACCTCTTTGGGGATGGTGGCGTTGACTTTTTCCCACTTCACATAAGGCCCGTATTTGCCTTCCATGATGTTGACCTCGCCGCCCAGATCAGGGTGTTCGCCCATCTCGCGGATCGGTTTTGCCGCTTTGCCACGCCCGCCACGGCTGGCGACTTTCTCGGCCAGCAATTGCACGGCGCGGTTCATGCCAACGGTGAACACCTCGTCCAGACTTTCGAGGTTCGCATTGGTCCCGCCACGGTTCGACGTGCTGTCGGCGTGTTTGATATAGGGACCGTAGCGCCCGATATTTGCCCAGACCATCACCCCATCTTCTGGGTGCGGGCCGATCTCACGCGGCAGCGACAGCAGCATGACAGCGCGTTCCAGCTCCAGCTCTTCGGCGGGCCAGTCCTTGGGCACCGATTGACGCGGCGGTTTTTTGTTCTCTTCGGTGACGGGGCCGCGCTGCACATAAGGGCCGAAGCGCCCTTTGAACACGCGAATCTCGTCGCCCATATCCTCGCCCAGCAGTTTGCCATCGGGCGGAATAGCCGAGGCTTCTGCCTCGGGGTCGGGCGGGCCGAAGGGGCGGGTATAGCGGCATTCAGGGTAGTTCGAACAACCGATAAACGCGCCGCCGGACCGTGCGGTGCGCATGGACAAACGCCCGATCTCGCAGTTGGGGCACAGGCGCGGATCGCTGCCATCCTCATTGGGCGGGAAGAGATGCGGCTCGAGTACCTCGTTGATCTTCTCCAGCACCTCGGTGATGCGCAAATCGGCGGTTTCGGCAATCGCAGCCGAAAAATCCTGCCAGAACCTGCCCAGCACATCCTTATAGTCGGCATCCGCCGCGCTCACCTTATCAAGCTGGTTTTCCAGATCGGCGGTGAAATCATAGCCCACATATTTGCGGAAGTAATTCTCGAGGAAGGCCGTCACCAAACGGCCCTTGTCCTCGGGGAACAGACGGTTGCCTTCCTTGCGAACGTATTCGCGATCCTGAATGGTGGTGACAACGCTGGCATAGGTCGACGGGCGCCCGATTCCCAGCTCTTCCATGCGCTTGACCAATGTCGCTTCGGTGTAGCGGGGGGGCGGCTGGGTAAAGTGCTGCTCTGGCGTGACGGCGCGTTTGTCCATCTTGTCGCCTTGGGTGATCTGCGGCAGGCGCTTGTCATCCTCGTCCACGACATCGTCGCGGCCTTCTTCGTAGACGCGCAGGAAGCCGTCGAATTTCACCACCTGACCGGTGGCGCGCAGCCCGACCTGTTCGTCCTTGCTGCCGATCTCTACCGTGGTGCGTTCCAGACGCGCGCTTTCCATCTGGCAGGCCAGCGTGCGCTTCCAGATCAGGTCGTAAAGCTTGCGTTGATCCGGTTCGGTCAGTTTCAGCGCGTCGGCATCTTTGGTCATGTCGGTGGGGCGCACACATTCGTGCGCCTCTTGCGCGTTCTTGGCCTTGTTCTTGTAAATGCGCGGCTCGGACGGGACATACTCCGCCCCGAACCGGTCCGAGATAGCGTCCCGTGCCATCGTGATCGCTTCGGGGGCCATGTCGATGCCGTCGGTCCGCATATAGGTGATGTGACCGGCTTCATAGAGCCGCTGCGCTGTGCTCATGGTCTGGCGTGCGCCCATGCCGAACTTGCGGCTGGCTTCCTGCTGCAGGGTCGAGGTCATGAACGGGGCCGAGGGGTTGCGGCTCGCGGGTTTCGCTTCGACGCTGGTAACCGTCAGATCACGGCTGGTGATCGCCTGCACCGCCATCTCGGCTTGCGTTTCATTGCCAAGATCAAAACGGTCCAGCTTCTTACCGGCAAGCGTCACCAGACGGGCCTCGAACTCTTGCCCGCGCGGCGTGGCGACCAGCGCCTTGACGCTCCAGTATTCGCGGTTGCGGAAGGCCTCGATCTCCATCTCGCGCTCGACGATCAGCCGCAAGGTGACCGACTGTACCCGCCCCGCCGACTTTGCACCGGGCAATTTGCGCCACAGGACGGGCGACAGGTTAAAGCCCACCAGATAATCCAGCGCGCGCCGTGCCAGATAGGCCTCGACCAGTGGCATATCGACCTGGCGCGGGTTCGCCATCGCTTCGGTTACGGCCTTTTTGGTGATCTGGTTGAACACCACGCGGCTGACGGGTGTGTCCTTCTTGATCGACTTGCGTTTGGTCAGCGCCTCTTGCAGGTGCCAGCTAATCGCTTCGCCTTCGCGATCAGGGTCAGTCGCGAGGATCAATGCGTTGTCGTCTTTCAGCGCATCAGCGATGGCTTTGACGTGTTTCTTGCTTGCGGCGGCGACTTCCCAAGTCATGTCGAACCCGTTTTCCGGGTCGACCGATCCGTCTTTGGGCGGCAGATCGCGGACGTGGCCGTAGGACGCAAGTACGGTGTAATCACTGCCGAGATACGAGTTGATCGTTTTAGCTTTGGCAGGTGATTCGACGACGACAACTGGCATAAAATTCGGCACCTTGGATCAAATTAATTCGCGTGGCTTATGCTGTGACATGTGGCGTGAAGCGAAGTTTGTCAATCCGCAGAACAGCGCGCGCCCTTTGATACACGGGTTATAAAGCGCCTTTTCGGGGGTGTTTCACGGTGCAATCCGGCCGCGGTTCCGGCTTCCAGATGGTCTAAATCCCGGGGGCGCTTTGGAGGTTCTCCAAAGCGGGGGCTGGCCCCCGATCTGCGGCCGCGTCACGCTCAGTCCGCGCGGGATACCAGCCCGCCTGCATGGCGCAGGATATGCCCGTTCAACTCAAGCTCCACCAGAACAGGTGTGGCGATCCCCGGTGCGACCGCCAGATCGCGCAGCAGCTGGTCTTCGGCAACGGGGCTGGGGCCAAGGCGTGACAATATATCGGTGTGCAGCGCTGCAATGTCGCGCTGCGGCGCGGGGGCGGCTGCTGTGGAAATGGGCGGGCTGGCGGCGGCAGCCTTTGCCGGTCCCAGTTGATCAATCACATCTGCGGCATTGCGCACCAGCGCCGCCCCGTCACGGATCAGCATGTTGCAGCCCGCGGCACGGGCATCGAAGGGATGGCCGGGCACGGCAAGCACCTCTCGCCCCTGATCCAGCGCGTCACGGGCGGTAATCAGGCTGCCGGATTTCGCCGCCGCTTCGACCACGACCGTTGCGCGGCTTAGCCCTGCGATGATCCTGTTGCGGCTGGGGAAATGCCGCGCCATCGGTTGCAGCCCCATCGGTTGTTCCGAAATGCGCAGCCCTTGGGCTGCGATATCTTGGGCAAGCGTCGTATTCTCTACCGGATAGATCACATCGACGCCCCCCGCTTGAACCGCGATTGTGCCGGTGTCGAGCGTCGCCAGATGTGCCGCGGCATCAATCCCCCGCGCCAATCCCGAGACGACCGTAAACCCCGCCTCCCCCAAGCCGGATGCCAAGGCGCGGGCCATGCGTGTCCCGAGCGATGAGGCGTTTCGCGCGCCCACAATCGACACCAAGGGGCGGTGCAGCAGCTCGATATCTCCGATTGCCCATAGAAACGGGGGAGCGTCGTCAAGCTCTGCCAGATGAGGGGGGTAGGCTGCGCAATCATGGGCAATCAAGCGCGCATTCACGGCCTTTGCCGCGCGCAGCTCTGCGTGCACGACATTCTCGGGGCAGATGCGATAATCTTTCACACCTGCGGCGCGGGCGACGTCGGGCAACGCCTCAAGCGCGGCACGCGCGGTGCCGTAGTCGCGCAGCATGCGGTAATAGGTGACAACGCCGACACGGCGCGAGCGCAACAGACGAAGCCGCGCAAAGCTGTCGTCTTCCAGGGTGGGTGGGACCAAGGGGGGCGTGGAAGAGGAAGGAGTGTTGTTCCTGTCAGTCATCCCGCGTCTCCGTCCGTTGCCTCACCAGCTTTAGGCAAAGCTGCTTAACGAAACGTGAACGGCGAAGGTATAATCCGAACTATCAATCTTCTTCGGTGCGCGATCGGGTATCGGATCACCGAAGCACCTGGGTGCACTCCGGTAATCCGGTGTGCTCAGGCGGCAGCGGCACCGCCAACGGTCAGGCCGCCGATCATCAATGTCGGCTGTCCGACGCCAACGGGCACCCATTGGCCCGCCTTGCCGCAGTTGCCCATGCCCGGATCCAGCGCGGGATCATTGCCGATGGCGCGGATCTGTTGCAGCGCTGTGGCCCCGTCTCCGATCAGCGTGGCCCCTTTGACGGGGGCGCCGACCACGCCATTGCGCACACGGTAAGCTTCGGTGCAGGAGAAAACGAACTTGCCGTTGGTGATATCCACCTGCCCGCCGCCAAAACCGACCGCATAGATGCCGTCCTTGAGGTCCGCGACGATATCACCGGGGGCCACGTCACCGCCCAGCATATAGGTGTTGGTCATGCGCGGCATCGGGGTGTGGGCATAGGATTCGCGGCGGCCATTGCCGGTCGGGGCCACGCCCATCAGCCGGGCGTTCTGCCGGTCCTGCATATAGCCTACCAGCACACCGTCCTCGATCAGCACATTCTTGGCCGAAGGCGTGCCCTCGTCATCAACAGAGATAGACCCGCGCCGGTCGGGGAGGGTGCCATCATCCAGCACCGTCACGCCTTTGGCGGCGATGCGTTGGCCCATGAGGCCGGCAAAGGCGCTTGAGCCCTTGCGGTTGAAATCTCCTTCCAATCCGTGACCGATGGCCTCGTGCAGCAGGATGCCGGGCCAGCCGGGGCCAAGCACAACATCCATGACGCCCGCAGGCGCAGGCACGGCACGCAGGTTGACGCAGGCGATGCGCAGGGCTTCGCGCGTTTTGGCCTGCCAGTCGGCGGGGTCCAGCAGCCCGTCCAGCCCGACACGCCCGCCACCACCGGCGGTCCCGCTTTCGCGGCGGCCATCCTGTTCGACGATGACCGACACGTTCACCCGCGTCATCGGGCGCACATCGCGGACAGAGGTGCCCTCGGGGCGCAGAATCTCGACCTCCTGGATAGAGGCAGAGATAGAGGCAGAAACCTGCACAACACGCGCGTCAAGGCTGCGGGCGAAGTCGTCGATCTCGCGCAGGGTGTCGACCTTGACGGGAAAGGCCGCGCCCGCGATCGGATCTTCGTCAGTATAGAGCTTTTGATTGGTCGCGGCTGGCGCATCCGCCCATGTGCCGCCCCCCGCACCCACGGCCAGCCGTGCCGTTTCGCTTGCGCGGCGCAGGGCGGCTTCGGTGATCTCGGTCGAGTGAGCATAGCCAGAGACATCGCCCCGCACCGCCCGCAGGCCAAAGCCTTCGGAGGCATCGTAGCTGGCCGTTTTCAGCCGCCCGTCGTCAAACACCAACCCTTCAGACCGCCGGCGTTCGAAAAACAGTTCCCCGTCGTCGGCACCTGCCACAGCGTCGCGCAGGATGGACAGCGCGGCGTCACGGTCAAGCTGCGCCTCAAAGGGGTTGAAAGGCGGCTGGCTCATAAAAATGTTCCCTGAATCGTGTCATAAAAATCGCTTCGCGTCCGTTTGACGCAAGCAGAAGTCTTTATCTTGAAGTTAGAATATGATTGTAAGCGTACAGATTACAACGGGACAGCTGCCTCCAATTGCGGGGTGCTGCTGGGATTCGCTTATCAATGGTCACAAGATCAGGACGACATATGAAACATCTTCTCTCTTTTTCGGGTCTCATGGCCGCTTTTTCCGCCGTGCCAGCAATGGCGCAGGAAAACCTTCGCATCGACGGGCTGGAAATCATTGGTGAGCCGGTAGACGGCAAGATGGGCTTTCAGCCAGCCGTGACCCGCGTCGCGCAAGACATCCACGATCTGGACCACCTGATCCTGATCATCATCACCTTGATCACCATCTTCGTGACCGGTCTGATCCTTTGGGTGGCGGTCCGTTATAACCGCAAGCGCAACCCCGTTGCCGCATCCTTCACACACCACACGCCGGTTGAAATCCTCTGGACCGTCGCACCGATCGTGATTCTGGTGCTGATCGGGGCCTATTCGCTGCCGATCCTGTTCCGTCAGCAGGAAATCCCGCAGGCCGACCTGACCATCAAAGCGACCGGCAACCAGTGGTACTGGTCCTATGAATATGTCGACGAGGGCTTCGGCTTTGACAGCTATATGATCGGTGCACCGGCTGTTGGCGGCGAAAACCGTAAAACACCCGAAGTGATCGCGCAGCTTGAAGCAGCCGGCTATACCGAACAGCAGTTCCTGCTGGCGACCGATACCGCCGTTGTGATCCCTGTCGGTCAGACCATCGTTGTTCAGGTCACCGGTTCCGACGTGATCCATTCTTGGGCGATGCCTGCCTTCGGTGTGAAACAGGACGCCGTGCCCGGCCGTCTGGCAGAAACATGGTTCACCGCCGAGAAAGAAGGCGTGTACTTCGGTCAGTGTTCCGAGCTGTGCGGCAACGCCCACGCCTATATGCCGATCACTGTGAAAGTCGTCTCGGAAGAGGCCTATGCCGAGTGGCTTGGCAACGCGAAAGAAGAGTATGCGGGCATCCCGCAGACTCTGACCGTTGCGTCCAAGTAAGGCGCAATTGCTGATGCGGGGTGCGCGCGGCGCGCCCCGGGTTCCTTTTGTATGAGAGATCGCATGACAGATACCAGCACGACACCTGCGGGCGAGTATGAGGCGCAGTTCGGCGATTATTTCGCCCTGATGAAGCCGCGCGTCATGCAGTTGGTGGTATTTACCGCACTTGTTGGCATGCTCGCCGCGCCGGTGCCTGTGCACCCCGTGATCGGTTTTGCCTCGATCCTGTTTGTCGCCATCGGGGCAGGTGCCTCGGGCGCGCTGAACATGTGGTGGGACGCCGACATCGACGCGATTATGCGCCGGACCCAAGGCCGCCCGATCCCGTCGGGGCGCGTCCAGCCGGGCGAAGCGCTGGCGATCGGTGTGGCGCTGTCGGGCATGTCTGTCGTCATGCTGGGGCTGGCGGCCAACCTGCTGGCCGCGGGCATGCTGCTGTTCACGATCCTCTTCTACGCCGTTTTCTATTCCATGTGGCTTAAGCGTGCGACGCCGCAGAACATCGTCATCGGCGGTGCTGCGGGGGCGTTCCCGCCCGTGATCGGCTGGATCATCGCCACCGGCAGCTTTTCGGTCGAGGCATGGCTGATGTTCGCGCTGATCTTCATGTGGACCCCGCCGCACTTCTGGGCCTTGGCGCTGTTCATGCGCAATGACTATGACGACGCGAAGGTGCCGATGCTGACCGTGACCCACGGCCGCCGCTCCACCCGTCGTCATATTCTGGCCTATACTGTTTTGCTGGTCATTCTGGCGGTCGGCACCGGCTTCACCTCGATCGGCGGGCCAATCTATCTGGCGACCGCGGGTGTACTGAACCTGTTGTTCCTGATCGGGGCCTTCCGCATCTGGCAACGTGATGAAGACGACAGCGAAGCCGATGATTTCCGTGTTGAACGCAAGTTCTTCCGCCTGTCGCTATGGTATCTCTTCTTGCACTTCGGTGCCATTTTGCTTGAGGCCACCCTGCGGGGCTACGGTTTGGGAGGCTGGTAATGGGCATTCGCGCTGAACACGAGATTCACACACGCCGCCGCGGGCGCAACCTTGGCGTCGGTCTGCTGCTGGCCGCCTTCGTCGTGCTGGTCATGGCGCTGACCTTTGTCAAAATCACCAACATCGATTTCAACGATCTGCCCGGTGGTGAGCTTCAAACACAGGAGAGCAACTGATGGCCCTGTCCGGACCCGCGAAAACTGTGGTGCAAACCGTCTCTGTCGTCATCCTGATGGGCGGGCTGGCTTGGGCATCGGTGCCGTTCTACGACTGGTTCTGCCGGGTCACCGGCTTTGGCGGGACGCCGGGACAGGTCGCGGGGGCCGAGGGCGAGGTGCTGGACCAGACGATCAAGGTGCGTTTCGACGGCAGCTTGAACGAAGACATGCCGTGGGAATTCAAACCCGTCGTCAACGAGATGGAACTGCGCATCGGCGAGACCGGGCTGGCGTTCTACGAGGCCTATAACCCAACCGATCACCCCGTCGCGGGGCAGGCGTCCTACAACGTGACGCCCTATGCCGCCGGGGCCTTCTTTGAAAAGATCGAATGTTTCTGCTTTACTGAGCAGGTGCTCGCCCCCGGTGAGCGTGTTCAAATGCCCGTCAGCTTCTTTGTTGACCCCGAAATCGTCGAAGACCGTGATGGCAAGTATGTACATACGATCACACTGTCTTATACGTTCTATGAAATTGACCTGCCCGAGGACTATGAAGCCCCCGATCAGGACAGCGAGACAAACCTGAATTAAGAAAAAGGTGAGGGACTGAACCAATGGCCCATGAAAAGAACCATGACTATCACATTCTGCCGCCGTCCACATGGCCATTGCTCAGCTCCATCGCCGGCTGTGTCATGCTGGTTGGTGGTGTCTTCTGGATGCACGATGTAACCCCCTTCGTCTTCTTGGGTGGTCTGGTTGCCGTTCTGTACTGCATGTTCGGATGGTGGTCCGAGGTTGTTGCTGAAAGCCACGTCGGCGATCACACCAACGTCGTGCGCATCGGTCTGCGCTATGGCTTCATCCTGTTCATCATGTCCGAAGTGATGTTCTTTGTGGCGTGGTTCTGGACCTTCTTCAAAGAAGCCCTGTACCCGATGGATGAATTCCCGGGCTCCACATATGTGCAGCCGGATATCATCCCTGTTGACGCCTTCCACCTGCCACTGATCAACACGCTGATCCTGCTGCTGTCGGGCTGCGCTGTCACATGGGCACATCACGCGCTGGTACATGAAAACAACCGCAAAGACCTGATCGCCGGCCTGTCCATCGCGATCGTTCTGGGCATGCTGTTCACCGCGTTCCAGGCCTATGAATATTATGAACTGCTGGCCCATGACGACTGGACCTTCGGCGGCGACCTGTTCTTCTCCAGCTTCTTCATGGCGACAGGCTTCCACGGTTTCCACGTTGTGATCGGCACGATCTTCCTTGCGGTCTGCCTGTTCCGCGCGATGAAAGGCCACTTTACCCAAGAGCAGCACGTAGGCTTCGAAGCCGCTGCCTGGTACTGGCACTTTGTTGATGTGGTCTGGCTGTTCCTCTTCTTCGCCGTCTACATGTGGGGCATCTAAGCCCGCAGTCGGCTTGCAAACCGGGCCGCAATCACTAAAAGCAACAGGCGCGCGAGGGGGACCTTGCGCGCCTTTGCATTGCCGCCACCCGTCCACGGGTGCCAACCTCAAGAGAGCTTTATGCGTCGTACGCTATTCCTGCTGATTGTCGGCCTTGGCGGGGCTGCTATCCTGATCTGGCTGGGCGTTTGGCAGATCCAGCGGCTGGCGTGGAAAGAGGCGATCATCGCCGACATCAACACCCGCATCGCCGCCGCCCCCGTCGACCTGCCCCCTACCGTCAACGCCGAGGATGACGCCTATCTGCCCGTCGCGGTGACCGGCTCCTTCGACGCAGGCGAGGTGCATGTGCTTGTGTCCCAGAAAGACGTCGGCGCAGGCTACCGCGTCATCGCGCCTTTCACGCTAGAGGATGGCCGCCGCATCATGGTCGACCGCGGCTTTGTCCTGACGACGGACAAGGACGCCCCCCGCGCGTTGGGCCCCGCGACGGTGACGGGCAATCTGCAATGGCCGCGCGAAACCGATAGCTTCACCCCCGAGGCCGACCTGAAGGGCAACATCTGGTTCGCCCGCGATGTGCCGGATATGGCGCAAACGCTTGGCACCGACCCCGTACTTCTGGTCGCGCGAAGCAGCATGCCTCAGCCAGCGGGGATCAGCCCGTTGCCCGTCGATACTGCCCGTATTCCCAACGACCACTTGCAATATGCCATCACTTGGTTCTCTCTTGCCGCGATCTGGCTTGGGATGAGCCTGTTCTTCTTGCGCCGCCGCCGCGCGCCCAAAACCGAAAGCTGACCCTTATGCGTTATGTCTCCACCCGTGGTTCCGCCCCCGTTTTGTCGTTCGAAGAGGCGCTGCTGACCGGCCTCGCCCGTGACGGCGGTCTGTATGTGCCCGAAACGATCCCGACGCTTGGCACCGATGAGCTGCGCGAGATGGCCACGATGTCCTACGAGGATGTCGCCTTTCGTGTGATGAAACCCTTTGTCGGCGACACATTCAGCGACGATGAATTCAAGGCGCTGATCGCCAAGGCCTATGCGGGCTTCAACCACAAGGTGCGCGCGCCGCTGGTGCAGCTTGAACAGGGGCACTTCCTGCTTGAACTGTTCCACGGTCCCACGCTGGCGTTCAAAGATTTTGCCATGCAGTTGATCGGCCACATGTTCCAGGCCGTTCTGTCGCGCAAGGGTGAACGGGTGACCATCGTCGGTGCGACCTCGGGCGATACCGGATCGGCCGCGATCGAAGCCTTCCGCGGGCTGGATAACGTCGACGTTTTCATCCTCTTCCCCCACGGTCGCGTGTCCGAAGTGCAACGCCGCCAGATGACCACACCATCGGAAAGCAACGTGCACGCGCTGGCGCTGGACGGTGATTTCGACGACTGTCAGGCGCGCCTGAAAGACATGTTCAACGACCACGCTTTCCGCGACGGGGTGCAACTGGCAGGGGTCAATAGCATCAACTGGGGCCGCGTGCTGGCGCAGGTGGTCTATTACTTCACGGCAGGGCTCGCTATGGGCGCGCTGGACCGCAAGGTCAGCTTTACCGTGCCCACGGGCAACTTCGGCGATATCTTCGCGGGCTATATCGCGCGCGAAATGGGCCTGCCGATTGCCGATCTGGTGGTTGCGACGAACCAGAATGACATCCTGCACCGCTGCCTGACCACAGGCGGCTACCACAAGGGCGAGGTTCATGCCTCTATCAGCCCGTCGATGGATATTCAGGTCAGCTCCAACTTTGAACGCGCCTTGTATTTCGCCTACGGCCAAGACAGCGACGCGATCAATGCGCTGATGGGCGATCTGGCGAAGGGTGGGTTTGACGTGGGCGACAATGCCCTACGCGACCTGCAAAACACCTATAAATCCGGCCGCGTGTCCGAAGAGGAAACCAGCGAGACGATCAAGACCTTCTACGCCGACACAAACGAACTGCTGTGCCCGCATTCTGCCATCGGGGTCCGCGTGGGGGCGGCCTTGCGTGATCCGGCGACGCCGATGATCACGCTGGCCACCGCGCATCCGGCCAAGTTCCCCGACGCGGTCGAAGCCGCCACAGGCCAGCGCCCGCCGCTGCCCGACCACATGGCCGATCTGTTCGACCGCGAAGAACGTGTGACCCGCGTGCCGAACGACCTTGAGGCGCTCAAGGATATCATTAAAGGGGGCATCGCTCAGTGAGCTTGCAACAACACCGCCTGTCCAACGGCTTTCGTATCGTAACCGAGCATATGCCGGGGCTTGCATCGGCATCTATCGGGGTCTGGGTTTCGGCGGGCGCGCGGCATGAGACGGCCACGCAAAACGGTATCGCGCATTTCCTTGAGCATATGGCGTTCAAGGGCACGGCCAAGCGCACCTCGTTGCAAATCGCCGAAGCGATCGAGGATGTGGGCGGCTATATCAACGCCTATACCTCGCGCGAGGTAACGGCCTATTACGTGCGCGTGTTGGAAAATGACGTGTCGCTGGGGCTGGATGTGATCGCGGATATCTTGCGCAATCCCGTCCTTGATAATGGCGAGATCGAGGTGGAGCGCGGCGTGATCCTGCAAGAGATCGGTCAGGCGCTGGATACGCCGGATGATGTGATCTTTGATTGGTTGCAGGAAAAGGCATACCCCAACCAACCCATCGGGCGCACCATTCTGGGCCCGTCCGAACGCGTGTCGAATTTCAGCCGCGAAGACCTGTCGGGCTTTATCAGCCAGCATTACGGCCCCGACCAGATGATCCTCGCCGCCGCTGGGGCGGTGGACCATGACGAAATCGTGCGCCTTGCTGAACAGCTGTTCGGCGACATGCCCCCCAAGCCTCTCTTCGACGTGGATGCTGCCAAATTCAGCGGCGGTGAAGTGCGCCAGTTGAAACCGCTTGAGCAAGCGCATTTCGCGCTCGGGTTCGAAGCGCCCGGCTACCGCGCCGATGATATCTATGTCGCGCAGATCTATGCCTCTGCCCTGGGGGGCGGCATGTCGAGCCGACTGTTCCAGGAGGTCCGCGAAAACCGCGGCCTGTGCTATACGATCTTCGCGCAGGCAGGGGCCTATGCCGATACGGGCATGATGACGATCTATGCAGGGACCAGCGGTGAACAGCTGCCCGAACTGGCGGGCATCACCATTGACGAGATGAAGCGCGCCGCCTCCGACATGTCCCCGGCCGAGGTTGCAAGGGCACGGGCGCAGATGAAGGCTGGCTTGCTGATGGGGCTGGAAAGCCCGTCGAACCGCGCCGAACGTCTGGCGCGTCTGATCCAGATCTGGGACCGCGTCCCCCCGCTGGAAGAGACCATCGCGCAGATCGACGCGGTCACCACAGGCGACGTGCGCGACTTTGCCCAGAATATCGCCGCCAGCGCCCCTGCGGCATTGGCGCTATATGGTCCCGTAGAGGGTGCCCCCACATTGGAAGAACTGCAGGAGCGTCGCGCTGCCTGATGCAACTGCTGAAACGAAAGCTTGCCATTGAAACCGAAAGGCTGACGTTGCGGCCACCGGTGCATGCTGACTTCCGCCCCTGGGCCACCCTGCGGTCGGACAGCATCACCTACCTCACCCCGTGGGAGCCGTCCTGGGCACCGGACCACCTGTCGCGCAAAGCGTTTACCAATCGGGTCTACTGGGCCAACCGGTCGGTCTCTGCGGGGACGGCGCTGCCGCTGTTCCTGATCCGCCGCAAGGATAATATGCTGATCGGGGCGATCACGCTGGATAACATCCGTCGCGGCCCGGCACAGGCGGGCACCTTGGGGTATTGGACCGGCGAACAATTCGCCCGCCGTGGCTATATGCGCGAAGCGATCGAGGCGACGGTGCACCACGCCTTCACCCGTCTGGACATCAGCCGCGTCGAGGCCGCTTGCCTGCCCGAGAACATCGCCTCGCGCGGGTTGCTGGAAAAGACCGGTTTCAAATACGAAGGCGTCGCGCAAAGCTATCTGCAAATCGACGGGCGCTGGCGGACCCATGTGCTTTATGCGCAGTTGCGCGGGGACCGACGGGGCAAGACCGCAGCGGGGTAGGGGTTTCTTATGATCGCTTATGTTACTGTCGGGGCAGACGACCTTGCACGTGCCAAACGCTTCTATACGGCTTTCCTGCCAGCCTTGGGCTATGCGTTGACCGAAGGTCCCGAGGGCTTGAGCTTTGTGTTGCCGAAGACTGCGGGGCAGCCCGCGGCCTTGCCGGATTTCTACGTCAAACCGACCTTCGATGGTGCGCCGGCTTCTGCTGGCAACGGGTCCATGATCGCGTTCGAAGCAACCAGCCAGGCGGAGGTGCGCGTGTTACACGCCGCAGCGCTGGCCGCGGGCGGCAGCGATGAGGGCCAGCCGGGGTTTCGCGCCACCTATGGTCCGCGTTTCTACGTCAGCTACCTGCGTGACCCCCAAGGCAACAAGATCGCGTTGTTCTCTAATAATCCGGCAGAGCCGGGCAGGGATGATCCACCCCCTGCGCCGACGCGTTGATATGAAAACGGCCAGACATCGCTGTCTGGCCTTTCGTTACTCTGATGTCCGCAGCGGCTTACTGGCGGCTTAACGGCGGCGGTCGCGCCGCGCGCTCATCGGTTGGAAGGCAACGCCGACGTGCGCCTCGCAATAGGGCTTGCCTTGCTGTACGGGCAGACCACAGAACCAGAAATCATCCGTTGCAGGGTCACCGACGGGCCATTTGCAGGTCCGCTCTGTCAGGTCCATCAGGCCGATCTTCTTCGACTTTTTCTCGACCTCGCTCACCTTGGCAAGCGCTTCCGGGCTGATCTCGTTCGCGGAGGGCTGCGGCGGCAGCGGCTGACCGGCGGGAATGATCTTGGCGCGCGCGGGCAGGTTGGGGCGGGGCGCTGGCGCGGCCTCCGCCGGTTCCGGCTCTGCGGCTTCGGGAGCGGGTTCAGCCTTGGGCTTGGCGGCTGCGGCGGGTTTCGCGGCGGGCTTGGCCTTGGCTTCCGGTTTGGCAGCCGCAGCAGGGGCGGCGGCGGGCGCTGCGGTTGCGGTCCGGTTGGACAGCCCCAGACGATGCACCTTGCCGATCACGGCATTGCGGGTCACACCGCCCAACTCCTTTGCAATCTGGCTTGCGGATTGGCCCTCGCCCCACATTTTCTTCAGGATCTCTACGCGGTCATCGGTCCAAGACATTTGGCGTCCTTAGCTAACAAGCGGTCCTTCTCAGGACCGCCGTGGAAAAATCTCAAGCCCCTATACTAATCACTGACAGCTTGGGTGCAAGGCGCGAACGGGTGATTGGGACGGCAGCGGGGGCAAACGCTCCTTTAAAACCACAGCAAAGCAGTCCCGGCACCGTTCGTGCGACAGATTGCGGCGATCGCGCGCCAATTTTTGCTTTGCAAGCCGCGAAAAGCTGCTTATGCAAACGGCATGATCAATCGTTCGACATCCTCTTTGCGACGACGCCAAGGCTAATTGGCGACACCGGCCCCTGACACGGGGGGCACGGCATTGATCTTTTGCGACATAAATTGCGTCGCACCCCTTCAAATCTTATTGACCCTCTCCGTCACACATGGCCTTTTGTGCCTTTGATGCGGCCAACCCATAAGGATGATCCTGATGATCCCATCTGTTCTGCCGACCTATTCACGCGCCCCCCTGAGCTTTGTCAAAGGCGAAGGGTCCTGGTTGATTGAACAGGACGGCCGCCGATTTCTGGATCTGGGCGCAGGCATTGCGGTGAACGCGCTTGGCCATGCGCACCCCGCGCTGGTGGCGGCGCTGACCGAACAGGCGGGGCAGCTTTGGCATACCTCGAACCTCTACGAGATCCCCCAGCAACAGGAACTGGCCGACCGGCTGGTCGCGCTCAGCTTTGCCGATACGGTGTTCTTCACCAACTCCGGCACCGAGGCATGCGAACTGGCGGTCAAGATGGCGCGCAAGTATTTCTACGACAAGGGCCAGCCCGACCGGACCGAGATCATCACCTTCTCGGGTTCGTTCCACGGGCGGTCTTCTGCCGGGATCGCGGCGGCAGGGTCCGAGAAAATGACCAAGGGCTTCGGCCCGCTGCTCCCCGGTTTCAAACATATCGAATTTGGCGATATGGAGGCGCTTGGCGCGGCGATCACCGATACCACAGCCGCCATCATGATCGAACCGGTGCAGGGCGAAGGCGGCATCCGTCCCGTGCCGGATTCGGACCTCAAACAGATGCGCGCGCTGTGCGAAACACACGGGCTGCTGCTGATCTTTGACGAGGTGCAATGCGGCGTGGGCCGCACCGGCAAGATGTTCGCCCATGAATGGGCCGGCGTCACCCCCGACATCATGATGGTTGCCAAAGGCATCGGCGGCGGTTTCCCCCTGGGCGCCGTGCTGGCTACAGAAAATGCGGCCTCTGGCATGACGGCGGGCACCCACGGGTCGACCTATGGCGGCAACCCGCTGGGCTGTGCCGTGGGCAATGCTGTGGTCAATATCATCGGCACAGACGCTTTTCTTGAGGATGTGAACCGCAAGGCCGGCCTGATGCGCCAAAAGCTTGAAGGATTGGTCGCCAGCCACCCCGACGTGTTCGAAAGCGTACGCGGCAGCGGGCTGATGCTGGGGCTGAAATGCAAAGCCACCAACAGCGATGTCGTCGCCGCAGGGTACCGTCACGAGGTCATCACAGTACCGGCGGCGGATAACGTAATCCGCCTGCTGCCCCCTCTCAATATCACCGATGAAGACATCGCCGAGGCCGTCTCCCGCCTTGATCAAGCCGCCAGCAGCCTTGCTGCGAGCTGACCTTCATTTTGCCCTATAAACTCCGGGGGGCCGGGGGGCTGGCCCCCCAACTCCCTAAAATTAAAAGAATACCCCATGAAACATTTTCTCGACATTCACCAAACCGATCCGGCTGACCTGCGCAGCATCATCGACAATGCCGCCACGATGAAATCGTCCCGTCTGGGCCGCCCCCGTGGTGCGCCGGATGATGAACAGCCGCTCAAGGATCACATGGTCGCGCTGATCTTTGAAAAGCCCTCGACACGGACGCGGGTCAGCTTTGACGTGGGCGTGCGTCAGATGGGCGGGCAGACGATGGTGCTGTCTGGCGCAGATATGCAACTCGGCCACGGCGAGACCATCGCCGACACGGCACGGGTGCTCAGCCGTTATGTCGATCTGATCATGATCCGCACCTTCGAAGAGGCAACCCTGCTGGAGATGGCGGAATATGCCTCTGTCCCGGTGATCAACGGGCTGACCAACCGCACCCACCCCTGCCAGATCATGGCCGATATCATGACCTTTGAAGAGCATAGCGGCCCGATCAAGGGCAAAAAGGTGGTCTGGTCCGGTGACGGTAACAACGTCTTTGCCAGCTTCGCCCATGCAGCCAAAGCCTTTGATTTCGAACTTGTGTTTACCGGCCCACAGACACTGGACCCCGAGGCCGCGCTGAATGGCCTCTACACAACCGAGCGTGACCCGAACAAAGCGGTAGAGGGCGCGGATCTGGTCGTGACAGACACATGGGTGTCGATGCATGATCCGCAATCGGCGCGCGAACGTCGGCACAACCAGCTGCGCGGCTATCAGGTGAATGACGCGCTGATGGCCAAGGCAAAGCCTGACGCGCTGTTTATGCACTGTTTGCCCGCGCACCGCGATGACGAGGTGACAAGCTCCGTTATGGACGGCCCAAGCTCGGTCATTTTTGACGAGGCTGAAAACCGGCTGCACGCGCAAAAGTCGGTCATGCGCTGGTGCTTGGGGAAATGAGCGACCGGCGGCCCATCGTTGTCGCGGGTGCGGGGGCGATCGGCTGCTTTGTGGGTGGCATGCTCGCCGCCCACGGTCGCGATGTCACGCTGTTGGTACGTCCCCGCGTGGCAGAGCAGATCCGCAAGCATGGTTTGCGGCTGACGGGTTTTGACGGGCTCGACCAACAGGTGCCTGCCGCAAGCCTGACCCTCTCTCAGGACCCTGCCTGTCTTGCCGAGGCGGGGATCGTGCTGGTCACGGTCAAGACCGACGACACCGCCGACATCGCGCGGCTGGTGGCGCAGCACACGCCGGCGCTTTCGACCATTGTCAGCCTGCAAAACGGCCTCGACGCGGCCGAGATCCTGCGCGAGGCCTTGCCGCTGCATGATGTACGCGGGGGCATGGTGCCTTTCAACGTCGTCCCCCATGGCGATGGGCGGTATCACCGCGCGACCAGCGGGGATATTTTCGTCGAAACGGGCCGGATGCCACTGGCGGGCTATCTGTCGGTGCCGGGACTGCAGGTTACGGGGACGGGGGCGATCATCGGCGTTCAATGGGGCAAGCTGTTGCTGAACCTGAACAACGCGCTGAACGCCCTGTCAGGGCTGACCTTGCAGCAACAACTGCTCGATCGGCGCTGGCGACGCGTGATGGCCGCCCAGATGGCCGAGGCGCTTGCCGTGCTGAAGGCTCATGGCATCCACCCTGCATCCTCTACGCCACTGCCCGCACAGCTGATCCCTTGGGTGCTGCGCCTGCCGACGCCGCTGTTCACGCGTGTCGCGGCCAAGATGCTGACGATTGACCCGATGGCGCGGACCTCGATGTCCTATGACCTGGAAGCGGGTAAACCGACCGAGATCGACGCGCTTCAGGGGCGGATCATCGCGATGGGGGCGCAGGAAGGCGTCGCCACGCCGCTGTGTCAGCGGGTCTCTGATCTGGTGAAAGAGGCGCAGGCGCGCGGTCCGGGGTTGCCCGATATGGACCCCTCGGACCTTCGCTAGGCGGCAAGGCCATGCGCCACAGCGCTTAGTTGACCAGCGCGTTCAGCCCCAGAAAGATCATCGCTGACATGGTTGCTGCCGCAGGGACAGTGATGACCCATGCCGCGACGATGGTCATGAAGTGCGACCGGCGCACGAGTTTTCGGCGGCGGCGTTCCTCTACCGCGATGCGTTTGACCTGACCGGCTTTGGCACCGGGGCGACGCAGGCGGCGCTCCATATGCCATTCGCGGTAGAAGCCTACGCCAAAAACGCCCCCCACAGCGATATGGGTAGAGCTGACGGGCAGGCCCAGCCACGAGGCGATGATCACGGTGATCGCCGCAGAGAGGGCGACGCAATAGGCGCGCATCGGGTTCAGCTTGGTGATCTGGCTGCCCACCATGCGGATCAGTTTCGGCCCGAAAAGGAACAGCCCGAAGGAAATGCCGAAGGCCCCGATCACCATCACCCACATAGGGATAGAGACTTTGGCCTCGAACCCGCCGAACTCCGAGGCGTGGACGATCGCGGCAAGGGGCCCAACCGCGTTGGCGACATCATTGGCCCCATGGGCAAAGCTGAGCAGCGCTGCGGAAAAGACCAGCGGCAGGCCGAACAACACTTTGACGGATTTGTTGCGGTTTTCCATCCCGACCGACGCGCGGCGGATGACGGGGTAGGAAATGGCATAGGCCAAAGCGCCACAGGCCAAACCGATCAGCAGGGCAGAGCCCATGTTGATCTCGACGATCTTCTTGAGCCCCTTGAGCGCCAGATAGGTGGCAAAGACACCGGACATGACGCCAATCAGGATCGGCACCCAGCGACGCGAAGCTGCGATCTTGTCCTCTTGGTAAAGGATTTGCGACTTGATCAGCGCAAGGAACATCGCTGCGACAGCGCCGCCCAAGACGGGCGAGATGATCCAGCTGAGGGCGATCATACTCATTGAAGGCCAGTTCACTGCCGCCATCCCCGCAGCCGCGATGCCGGCCCCCATGACGCCGCCCACGACCGAGTGTGTGGTCGATACCGGCGCGCCCACCCATGTGGCCAGATTGACCCACAGGGCCGACGAGATCAGCGCGGCCATCATGGCCCAGATGAATACTTGGGAATCTGCGACCGACGCGGGGTCGATGATCCCTTTCGAGATGGTCGATACCACGTCGCCGCCAGCCAGAAGGGCACCGGCACTTTCGCAAATGGCAGCGATGATGATCGCACCGCCCATGCTCAGCGCCTTGGCCCCGACGGCGGGGCCCATATTGTTGGCAACGTCATTGGCCCCGATGTTCACCGCCATATAGGCCCCGAAGGCCGCGGCGGCGATCACCACATAGTTGGACGGCTGCGCGCCAAAGAACAGACCGGCGACCAGCGCGGCCAATACGATGAAGGCAAGGGCAATGCCAAATCCGACCATAGGCCGCGCCACATAGGTCGCGGCCTGTTCCACCCGCGAGATACGGTTCAGGTCAGAATCCAGTGTTTTCCACTGTTGGCCTTTGGGTCCGTCGGTCATTGCTGCCTCATTTTCTAAAACCATGCGCTCGTGGCACAGTGAAAACGGTTTCGCAAGGCCGCACGGGGGGCTATCGGGGCGTGGCGACTAGAGGTTCAGAAGGATTTCGCGCAAATCAGGCTCTGCCACCAGTTCGGCGGCTTCCTTCGGGGGCATCCAGCGGCGGGTGCGCATGTCGACCTCGGGGTATTCATCTTCGATGTGACGGACGCGGGTCAGGTAGACCTGTGCGATGACGGGCGTGGTCATCCCTTCGGACAGGCCCTTGTCATAGTCATAATACCCGATCGGTTCGCTTTCGATATCGGCCTTGGACACGCCTGCCTCTTCCCATGCTTCGCGCAGGGCGGCACCGGCCCCGTCCAGCCCGTCAATCGGCCAGCCTTTTGGCACGATCCATCGGCCGGTGTCACGGCTGGTGATCATCAGGACTTCTTTACCTTCGGGAGTTTCACGGTAGCACAATGCGGCGACCTGAATACGTTTGGGGCGGCGCCAGATGGGGAGGATCATCCCCTCCCACGCGCGTTTGAGTTCATGTATCATAATTAAAACGTTAACCTGTAACTTCGTTGTTCTTGCTTTTATCCGGTCATCGTAGCTGAAAAAGAGACGAGAATCAATTTCACCCCCGCAAACCCTTGTGCAGCGGCGGTGTGCATCCCACTGTTTGATGGACCTTATAGGAGATTTAGCGCGATGGCCGCAGATTTAAAGACCGCAGATATTGGCGTTTATGGTCTGGGGACGATGGGCAGTGCACTGGCGCTTAATCTGGCCGAGCAGGGGTTCCGTGTGGCGGTCAGCAACCGCGAAGCCGATTGGATCGCGCCCTTTCTGGAGGAGGCCGGACCGCTGGCGGGTCACCTCTCGGGCCACGCGACGCTTGAGGATTTTGTCGACAGTATCGCGCAGCCGCGCAGCATCTTGTTCATGATCCCGTCGGGTGCTCCGATGGATGCGATGATCGACGCGGTGATGCCGCTGCTGGATGAGGGCGACACCATCATTGATGGCGGCAACGCCGATTTCCACGACACCCGACGCCGCGCCGCCGCCTTTGACGGTACGGGGCGGCATTTCGTCGGCATGGGCGTGTCGGGGGGCGAAGAGGGTGCGCGCCACGGCCCGTCAATGATGGTGGGTGGTACCGATCACAGCTGGACCCAGCTGCGCCCCATGCTCAGCGCGATTGCGGCCAAGTTTCAGGGCGCGCCTTGCGTCGATCATCTGGGGCCGGACGGGGCGGGGCATTTCGTCAAGACCGTGCACAACGGGATCGAATATGCCGACATGCAGATGATCGCCGAAGTCTACGGGCTGCTGCGCGACGCCGGTGGGCAAACGGCACCGCAGATCGGGGCGCTGTTTGAAAGCTGGCAGAAAGGGCCGCTCAGCTCTTACCTGATCGAGGTGTCCGCCGCCGCGCTGCAAACCGTGGATGCCGAGAGCGGGACGCCAATGGTGGATCTGATCCTTGATAAGGCGGGCCAGAAAGGCACGGGCCGCTGGACCCTGATCGAGGCGCTGAAGCTTGGCCAGTCGGCCAGCACGATCGAGGCGGCCGTCGGTGCCCGTGGTTGGTCCAGCGAGAAAGCCTTGCGGGTCGCGGCGGCGCCGCTCTTGCCGGATGCGGTGACCGGCGGCACGCTGCCCACCGAGGATGAGATGAAATCGGCGCTGCTGGCCGCGCGGATTCTGGGTCACGCGCAGGGGTTCCGCGTGTTGTCTGCCGCCTCTGACGAATTTGGCTGGCAACTGGATATGGCCCGCATTGCAGAGATCTGGCGCGCGGGCTGTATCATCCGGTCAGCCTTGCTGGACGATCTGGCCGATGCGTTCCACGCAGGATTGCCCGAGGGGGCCTTGATCCTCGCCCCCGCCATCCGCGATATGCTGGGCGATCACCTTGCTGGCCTGCGCAAGACCGTCGCCGCCGGGGTGAGCCTGGGCGTGCCCATGCCCGCGCTAAGCGCGTCACTGGCGTGGTATGACAGCATCCGAACCGCACGCGGCTCCGCGAATTTGATCCAGGCGCAGCGCGACTTTTTCGGTGCGCACGGGTTTGAACGCGGCGATATCGCGGGCGCTCACCACGGGACGTGGAACGCGATCCGGCGCGACTAGGGCGCTGGATTAACCGCGGCGCAGGGGCGATTGCGCGAAAGGGTCTGTCTCGTAGGTGACATGCGACAGATACAGACCCTGCGGCGGGGCAACGGGGCCGCAGGCTTGACGGTCCCGCGCAGCGAGCATCTGTTTCACATCGTCGGGCGCGAATGACCCGGCCCCGACGCGTTCAAGCGTGCCCACGATGCTGCGCACCTGATTGTGCAGGAACGACCGCGCGCGCACGTCGAACTGCACCTCGACACCGCCGCCGACGGGATGCTCTGTCATATCGACGCGGTCCAGCGTTTTGACCGGCGTTTGCGCCTGACAGATGGTCGAGCGGAAGGTGGTGAAATCATGCTCGCCGATCAGATGGGTCGCGGCCTCGCGCATGCGGTCGATGTCCAGCGGCTTCTTGACCTGCCAGACCAGCCCCGCCTGATGTGTCGCCGGAGGGCGACGTACCAGCACACGAAACAGATACCGGCGTTCGAGCGCGGAAAAACGGGCGTGAAAATCATCGTCCACCGCGACGCAATCGACGATCGCAATGGGCAGTGGTTTCAGATGATAGTTGATCGCCTCGGACAGGCGGAACGGGGTCCAGTCACGTTCCATATCGCAATGGGCGACCTGCGCCAGCGCGTGGACACCGGCGTCGGTGCGCCCTGCGGCGGCGATGTTATGGGCGCGCGGTTCGATCTTGGCCAAAGCGTCCTCTATCGCGCCTTGGACCGACGCAAGGTCGATCTGGCGTTGCCAGCCGACAAAAGGTGCACCGTGGTATTCGATTTTCAGGGCATAGCGTTGCATGGCGGGCGTTTACCCTGAGGGTGCCCATCTGGCAATCCCTGACCCGCGTGCCTATGTTAGAGCGTAACGACAGGTGAAGGCGGGCACGGGCTTTGGTACTCTCAAGAATTGCCGATGGCATTTGGCGGCAGGTGGAAAATGTGCAGGACGGGGTGTCCGAGACGTTTTTCGAGCCTGTGATCCGTCTGGGCGTCACCGGTTTGGCGCGCTCCGGCAAGACCGTCTTTATCACCTCGCTTGTGGCGAACCTGCTGGATCGCGGGCGGATGCCGGGGCTGCTTGCTGCTTCCGAAGGGCGGATCGAGGCGGCGTTCTTGCAGCCGCAGCCCGACGATACTGTGCCGCGGTTCGAATATGAAAACCACCTTGCCGCGCTGACGGGGCCCACGCCGCATTGGCCCGACAGCACCCGCGCCATATCGGAACTGCGCTTGTCCTTGCGGGTGCGGCCAAACGGCTTGCTTGCGGGGTTTCAGGGGCCGCGCACGGTGCATCTTGATATCGTGGATTACCCCGGCGAATGGCTGCTGGATTTGGCGCTGATGGATGTGGATTATGCCACGTGGTCGGCGCAGGTGCTGGCGCGGATTGCCAACCGCGAAGAGGCCGCAGGTTACCGCGCGCTGGTGGAGGCGACCGACCCCGAGGCGGCGTTGGACGAACCCGTGGCCCAAGCGCTGGCCGCCAGCTTTGCCGAGTATCTGCAAACGGCACGTGCGAATGGCTATTCCGACTGCACACCGGGGCGGTTCCTGCTGCCCGGTGATCTGGCCGGATCGCCGGTGCTGACTTTTGCGCCCCTGCCGGGCGGCGAGGGGCCGCGCGGGTCACTGCTACGCGAGATGGCGCGGCGGTTCGAGGCGTATAAGCGGCAGGTGGTCAAACCGTTCTTTCGCGATCACTTTGCGCGGATCGACCGGCAGGTCGTGCTGGTGGATGCGCTTGGCGCGATCAATCAGGGCCCCCGTGCCGTCGAGGATCTGCGCGCTGCCATGAGCGATATCCTTGGCAGCTTCAAACCCGGACGCAACGGATTTCTGACGCAGCTTTTGCGCGGCAAACGGGTCGAGAAAATCCTCTTTGCCGCGACCAAGGCCGACCATTTGCACCACAGTCAGCACGCCAGCCTCACCGCGATTATGGAGGCGCTGACACGGGATGCCCGCGACCGCGCGCGCTTTGCGGGGGCTCAGACATCGGCCATGTCGCTGGCGTCTTTGCGTGCCACGACCGAAGCCACGATGACGCACAACGGCGAAACTCTGGAGGTCGTGCGCGGCAGCCTGCTGGATACCGGCAAAGAGGCCGCGTTCTATCCCGGTGAACTACCCAAAGACCCGGCCCATCTTCTAAGCCCCGCGCGGGCGGGGGCGGAAAAATGGCTGGATCAGGATTATCAGATCATGCGTTTCGCGCCTGCTCGGCTGAACCTGCGCCCCGGTGACGGGCCACCGCATATCCGTCTGGACCGCGCGGCGGAATTCCTGATCGGGGATCGTCTGTGACCAGTGATAATGTGACCATCGCACCCGCGCGGGTGCTGGATGCCGGTCGCCTGTCAGAGGTGATGGCTTGCGCCAATGCAGATCACGATTGGCTGCCTCAGGCCCACAGCCGCGCAGAAGAGATCGGCACCCTGGGTGACATGATCGACGTGGGCTGGGTACAGGTGGCGCGGACCGAGGGGCATGTCGTGGGCTTTCTGGCACGGCGTGCGGCCGAGATTCACGGGCTGTATCTGCACCCCAAGGCCCAAGGCAAAGGAATCGCGCAGCGTTTGCTGAACGGGGCCAAGGCACAAAGCGATCGGCTCGCGCTGTGGAGTTTCGAGGCGAACCTGCGTGCGTCGCGGTTCTACCGTGCCGCGGGCTTTATAGAGGTGGCGCGCAGCGACGGGGCAGGCAATGATTTCGGGCTGCCCGATGTGCGGTTTGAGTGGATGAAAGGGGCGGCGTGATGGCCAAGGGTCCGGTGCTATTTGATCTTGAAGAAGACACAACCGCGCGGCCTTCGGTATCGGATGCGCCGCCGGTGCCCGACGTAGGTGCGCCCGCGCCGCAAGGGCAGGCGATGCAGATCGCGGCACGGCTGGCCGCGCGCAAGCCGTCAAAGCTGGTACGCCTGTTCTGGTGGCTGCTGACCACGCTGATCGGCGCGCTGGTGTCGATTGCCGCGTGGAACTTCATCACGGGGCTGCTGGCGAGCTATCCGCTGCTGGGGCTGGCGATGACCGTGCTTATTGGTGCGGTGCTGTTGGTTCTGGTACTGCTCTGTCTGCGTGAATTGGCGGCGTTTAGCCGTCTGGCGCGGCTCGACGGCTTGCATCACGATGTGGGCGAGGCGCTGGCGCAGAATGATCTGACTGCGGCTCGGGCTGTGACGGACCGGCTGGTTGGCCTGTATCAGGGCCGCGAGGATACCCGTTGGGGCCGCGACCGTCTGGCAGAGCTGCGCGGCGATCAGTTGGATGCGCAGACCTTGCTGGCCCTGACTGAGGCAGAGCTGTTGGGCCCTCTCGACATCGCCGCCAGCCGCGAGGTCGAGGCGGCGGCCCGTCAGGTCGCGACGGTGACGGCGCTGGTGCCCTTGGCGCTGGCCGATGTGGTCGCGGCGATGACCAGCAACCTGCGCATGATCCGCCGCGTGGCCGAGATCTATGGAGGGCGCTCGGGCTTCTTTGGCTCTTGGCGTCTGACGCGGGTGGTGCTGTCGCATCTGGTGGCGACAGGGGCCGTGGCAGTGGGCGACGACATGCTGGAGCCGATCCTTGGCGGAACGATGCTGGCGAAACTGTCGCGCCGCTTTGGCGAAGGGCTGGTGAACGGTGCGTTGACTGCCCGCGTTGGCGTCGCCGCGATGGAGGTTTGCCGCCCCATGCCGTTCTCTGAACCCCGCCGCCCCAAGGTGCGCAGCATCATCAAACGCGCGCTGTCGGGGCTGTTTTCCAAAGGCAGCTAGATGCCGGGGCGAGGGGGCTTGTCGGTCGATCTGCTGCGGCCTATAAGGCTGCATATGACCCGGAACTCCGCGATCATTATTCGAATTATTTTCCCGGCGCTCTGATTGACGAGACGCCGGGCAGAGGTGCTTGAGTTTTTCGCACCGCATCCGAACATTCACCATTCCGAAATACCGTTGCCAAAGGACGCCCGCCATGTGCGCCGACACCCCCGAAACGCTTGATTATAAATCCACGCTGAACCTGCCGAAAACCGATTTCCCGATGCGCGCGGGCCTGCCCAAACGCGAACCCGAATGGCTGGAGCGGTGGGAAAAGATCGGCGTCTATGACCGCCTGCGCGAAAAGCAGGGGCGCAAGCCTTTTACGCTGCACGACGGCCCGCCCTATGCGAATGGCAACCTGCATATCGGCCACGCGCTCAACAAGACGATCAAGGATATGATCGTGCGGTCGCACCAGATGATGGGCTTTGACGCGCGCTATATCCCCGGTTGGGATTGCCACGGTCTGCCCATCGAATGGAAGATCGAAGAGCAGTACCGCCAGAAGGGCCGCGACAAGGACGATGTGCCGATCAACGATTTCCGCGCCGAATGCCGCAAGTTCGCCGCGGGCTGGGTCGATGTGCAGCGTGACGAATTCAAACGTCTGGGCATCACCGGCAACTGGGCAGACCCCTATCTGACGATGGATTTCCACGCGGAACGTGTGATCGCCGAAGAATTCATGAAGTTCCTGATGAACGGCACGCTCTATCAAGGCTCCAAACCCGTGATGTGGTCGCCGGTTGAAAAGACCGCGCTGGCCGAGGCCGAGGTGGAATACCACGACAAGGAAAGCTTTACGATCTGGGTGAAGTTCAAGGTTGTTGGCACGGATGACGCCACCCTTGACGGCGCGCACGTCGTGATCTGGACCACGACGCCCTGGACCATGCCGTCCAACAAGGCCGTCGTCTATGGCGAGGATATCTCTTACGGTCTGTACGAAGTCACCGGCCGCCCCGAGGAATCCTGGGTCACTATCGGTGATCGCTATCTGCTGTCGGACAGCATGGCGATGGATGTGTTCGGGCGTGCGCGTCTGGACGACACGATGGTGCGCCGTTTGCGGGATGTGACGCAGGACGAACTGGCAAAGATCAAGCTGCAGCACCCGCTGGCGGGGGCCGAAGGCAGCAATGGCGAATGGGACGATCTGCGCGACTTCCGTGCCGCTGATTTCGTGACCGACACCGAAGGCACGGGCTTTGTCCATTGTGCGCCGTCGCATGGTCTTGAGGAATATGAACTCTACCGCGGTCTGGGGATGCTGGATCAGGTGATCACGTATAACGTGGTCGAAGACGGGTCTTTCCGCGCCGATCTGCCGTTCTTTGGCGGCAAGAAGATCCTCAAACCCAACGGCAAGGAAGGCGACGCCAACACGGCCGTGATCAACAAGCTGGTCGAGGTCGGCGGGCTGCTGGCGCGTGGCAAGATCAAGCACAGCTACCCGCATTCCTGGCGCTCCAAGGCTCCGGTCATCTACCGCAACACGCCGCAGTGGTTCGCCGCGATCGACCGGCCCGTTGGCGACGGGCAGGACACATTCGGCAAGACCATCCGTGAACGCGCCCTGACCGAGATCGACAACGTCAACTGGGTGCCCAAAAAGGGCCGCAACCGTCTGCACTCGATGATGGAGGCACGCCCCGACTGGGTGCTGTCACGTCAACGGGCCTGGGGTGTGCCGCTGACCTGCTTTACCAAGAATGGCGCGCTGCCAACGGATGAAGACTTCTTGCTGCGTAACCCAGAGGTCAACCAGCGCATCGTTGAGGCGTTCGAGGCTGACGGTGCGGATGTCTGGTACGAAGATGGCGCGAAAGAGCGGTTCCTTGGCGGCATCGTGAACCCCGACGACTATACCCAAGTATTCGACATTCTGGACGTGTGGTTCGATTCCGGTTCAACCCACGCCTTCGTTCTGCGCGACCGCGAGGATGGCTCGGAAGACGGTATCGCGGATGTCTATATGGAAGGCACGGACCAGCACCGCGGTTGGTTCCATTCGTCGCTGCTGCAATCCGTGGGCACCACAGGCCGCGCGCCTTATCGTAACGTGGTGACGCATGGGTTCACGCTGGATGAGAAGGGCATGAAGATGTCCAAATCCATCGGCAACACCATCGTTCCCGAAAAGGTCGTGCAGCAATATGGCGCGGATATCCTGCGTCTGTGGGTGGCGCAGACCGATTACACTGCGGACCAGCGGATCGGGCCGGAAATCCTGAAAGGCACCGCCGACAGCTACCGCCGTCTGCGCAACACCATGCGCTATATGCTGGGCGCGCTGTCGGACTTTACCGATGCCGACCGGACCGAACCTGCAGATATGCCAGAGCTTGAACGCTGGGTGCTGCACCGTGTGGCAGAGCTGGATCAGATCGTGCGCGAAGGCTATGCGCGCTACGACTTCCAAGGCGTGTTCCAGGCGGTGTTCACCTTTGCCACAGTTGATCTGTCCGCGTTCTATTTCGACGTGCGTAAGGATGCGCTGTATTGCGACGGCGACACGCTGCGCCGCCGTGCTGCGCGCACGGTGCTGGATATCCTGTTCCACCGTCTGACGACATGGCTGGCCCCTGTGCTGGTGTTCACCATGGAGGAAGTCTGGCTTGAACGGTTCCCCGGCGACGAAAGCTCGGTTCACCTGACGGATATCCCTGAAACGCCCAAGGCGTGGCTGGATGCCGATCTGGCGGCGAAATGGGGCAAGGTGCGTGCCGCGCGGCGGGTTGTGACCTCGGCTTTGGAAGTGCAGCGGGTCGAGAAGGTCATCGGGGCCTCGCTTGAGGCCGCACCTATGGTGTTTGTTGCCGATGACGCTCAGCGGGCGGCGCTTGAAAGCGTTGCGTTCGAAGACGTTTGCATCACCTCGCAGATCGCCATCACCGGCGATGACGCCCCGGCAGAGGCGTTCCGTATGCCAGAGACCGACGGCGTTGCCGTGGTGTTCGAGAAAGCTTCGGGCGAGAAATGCGCACGCTGCTGGAAAGTACTGCCGGATGTCGGCACCCATGATCACGCGGGCGTTTGTGCCCGGTGTGACGAGGCTGTGTCCTAAGATGACGCCGCGCCGCTTGATCCGGAAACTCGGGTGAAGCGGCGCAGCATTCCCACGCGCTTTGGCACCTTGGTCGTGACCGAGGATGCGGGCGCGATTACCTACCTGCATTGGGGGCAGGATACCCTACACCAAGACAAAAGCGCGCTGCTGGATGAGGCCGAGGCGCAGCTGCGTGCCTATGATGCGGGGCGGCTGACACAGTTCACTTTGCCACTGCGCATTGGCGGAAGTGCCACGTTGCAAGCGGTCTGCGCCGAGATGTCGGCGATCCCCTTTGGCGATACAGTGACCTACGGTGACATCGCGACCAAGTTGGCGATCCCAGCGCAAGTGGTGGGGCAGGCCTGCGGGCAGAATCCTGTCCCGGTCATCGTGCCCTGCCACCGTGTGATGGGGGCCAAGGGGCTGACCGGATACTCGGGTGCTGGCGGGGTAGAGACCAAGGTTGCCCTGCTACGCCACGAAGGGGCGGCAGGGCTGCTTATCTAGTTTAGAGGTTTCGTGCCGCTGCCTTGGCCCTGCGTGCCTCTATCAGGCCTCGCGGTCGTAAAGATACTGCTGCGCGACACCGGCAAACATCAGATAGACGCTGGTGATGATCAGGCCCCAATGCGCCCAGCTTTGCGGGTGGAAATCGACCCACGCGGCCCAACCGGCAAAGAAGGTCCAGCCCAATGCCATGGGCAGGGTGACCATGCGCCAACGCTCTGTCCGGACGGGATGCACGAATTTCAGCGGGGCGAACATGGTAATGGCCAAGACCGTGACAAGCACCAGCGACACCCACCATGGCGGCGACAGGGCAAAGAGCACCAGCACCAGCATGTTCCAGCATCCGGGGAAGCCCCAGAAGGAGTTATCCTTGGTTTTCATGCGTGTGTCGCAGAAATACATGGCGCTGGCGAAGGTGACGATGATGATCATGACCCAACCGCTCCACCCGTCCATGAGGCCGGAATGGAATAGCGCAAAGGCCGGAATAAACACATAGGTGAGATAATCGATGATCAGATCAAGCAGCACGCCGTCGAATTCCGGCGCGTTGGTCTTTACGTCGTATTTACGCGCCAGCGGTCCGTCGATCCCGTCGACAAAGAAGGCGACAACCAGCCAGAGAAACATCATATCCCAGCGTTCGTCGGCTGCCGCAAGCATGGCCAGCATGGCGAAAATCGCACCCGTCGCAGTGAACAGATGGACAAGAAGGGCACGGGAATGAATATTCATATGCGACAGATGACAAATCTTTTCGACGGATGCAAAAGGAAAAGCGTGTGTTGCCGCGCAGGCTTGGGTTGACCCCGCTCGCGATTCCGCCTAAAGCCAGCAAACCAATTTCAGGGTTTGCCGTAGCGCGGCCCATATGGGTATTGCACCGGATCGCCGGAAATGCCCCGCAGCAAAAGGATAGACCCATGTCGCGCGTTTGCGAATTGACCGGAAAAGGCCCGATGACGGGCAACAACGTAAGCCACGCCAAGAACCGTACACGTCGTCGGTTCTTGCCAAACCTGAACGATGTCACCCTGCAGTCCGAAGCACTGGGCCGCGGTTTCAAGTTCCGCATCTCGGCAGCTGCTTTGCGCACTGTTGACCACCGCGGTGGCTTGGACAAGTTCATGGCGAAGGCAAAGGACACTGAACTGTCCGTCAACGCGTTGAAAGTTAAGAAAGCAATTGCAAAGTCCAGCGCCACAGCCGAAGCGCTGTCGTAAGACTTTCCAATCGTTACGATGTTGTAGCCCTGGCCCTTGGCCGGGGCTGCGTCGTTTTGGGCTGGTGCTTTTTCAAGCGCTTCGTCTAGGGTGCGGCCCATGACCCTGCGTTCCCTTTCAGCTTTGGTTCTGGCGTTGATGCTGGCCCTCACGGGTCAAAGCATGGCTGTCGCGCGCGGGGCCTCTGCGGCTACGGGGCAGATGGTGTTGTGCACCGGTGCGGGCCCTGTAGCGATTTATGTGGATGCGCAGGGCAAGCCGACCTCGGCCCCGCATATCTGCCCCGATTCGGCGCTTAACGTTGCAATGGCAGGCACGGTGGTTCTGGCGGCCGCACCGATGCGGATCGTGACCTTTGTCGCGCCGGCGGTGCATGTCCTGACTGCCGATGTGCCACGACGTAAAACGCGCCACGACCCAAGGGCCCCGCCTGTCGCTGTCTGACCCACACCCTTCACAGACACTTTGAATATGACGACAGGATATACCAATGACACCTGCTTTGCTGACCCGCGCTGTCTGCGCATTGTTTCTCTTTTCCGCCCCTCTCGCTGCCGAAGGCATCATGGTGGATGACGCCTACATCCGCAGCTCGACCGCGAAATCCACCTCCGGTGCGGCGTTTATGGTGGTGATGAACCACTCTGGCGCGGATGACCGTTTGATCGGGGCGTCCTCTGACGTGGCCGACAAGGTCGAATTGCATTCCCACACCTCTGACGACAATGGCGTCATGCGGATGGGCGAGATCGAAGGCGGCGTGGCCATTGCGGCGGATGAAATGCATGCCTTCAAACGCGGCGGCGATCACCTGATGTTCATGGGCCTGAAAGGCCCGCTGGAGCAGGGCGCGATGGTGCCCGTCACACTTGAGTTCGAAAAGGCCGGTGCGGTCGAGATCGAGGTGATGGTCGATCAGGACCGCAAGCCGAACCACGGCAAGATGAAGCATGACCACGGTGATATGGATCACACCGGTCACGAGATGCCGAAAGACTGAGCCTTTTCGCACCCATGAATGGTAGCGGCCCGATCTGTGTTAAAACGCGGGCCGCTGCTGGGGTGGGGTGGCCAAGAGTTGCTCCACCCAATCTGTGACCACACGTGTCGCCGGACCGGTGCGGTGTTCGGCAAACTGGTTCCCCACGGCAGAACGCTCGAGGTTCAGCTCTACCGTATGGGCCCCGTTGCGCCGCGCCTCTGCCACGAAACCGGCGGCGGGGTAGACGTTGCCAGAGGTGCCGATGGCTGCAAAGATATCGGCCTCGGCCAGATGGTCAAAAATCTCATCCATGTCATAGGGCATTTCGCCGAACCAAACGATGTCGGGCCGCGCGGCTGGGGCATTGCAGGCGGGGCAGGGATCACCGACGGCCATGACCATAGGTGCGGGCCAACGGTGGTCGCAGGCAGCGCAGAGCGCTGAATTCAGCGCGCCGTGCATATGGATCACCTGCGCGCCGCCCTGTTCGTGCAGATCATCGACATTCTGCGTCACAATCACCACCTGTCCGGCATAATTCGCCTGCAGTCTGGCCAGCGCTTGATGCGCGGCGTTCGGCGATACCTCTGCCGCCTGTTTGCGGCGACCGTTATAGAAATCGACGACCAGTTGCGGGTCGCGGGCAAAGCCTTCGGGGGTGGCGACGTCCTCGACCCGGTGCTGTGCCCAAAGCCCGTCTTCGGCGCGGAAGGTATCAATGCCGCTTTCCGCAGAAATGCCCGCGCCGGTCAGAATGACGATCTTGCTCATGTCAGCCCCTTTGTTTTACGCGCCAAGTGAACCAGCCGCGCAGCTTTTGCGCAAGCGGTCAGCCCTCTAACGCCTCGAAGCTGGAAGAAAGCCACGGCAACTGCGCCACCGTCGGCGCGATCATGTGGGACCGAAGCAGTTGCCGCATCGTGTCGGCAATATTCTGCGGCACCGGCCCCGTCCAGTCTGACCCCGCAAACAGCGAGATCTGTCGCGTTAATCCGGGCGTGGGGAGCGGGTGCACCGCAAGCTGCTGGTGAAACCGCTCTGCGCGGCAATAGCCGAAGGGCGTCGTGATGGCCCAGCCGATGCCCCGTGCCACCATCGCCATCAGGGCGAGGTGGCTGCCGATCTCGAATTGCGAGGGCAGGGTGATATTGCTGCGCGTCAGGTGGTTGTTGATCTGGTCGGCGATCAACTGGTCCGCCGCGTATTTAACGAAGGGCAGGGCGGATCGCCCCGTCATCAACGCAGCGCTGTCGCCGTCAAAGTTGGCCGGGGTGACGATAACAAAGGGATCGCGGGCCAGCGGAATCTCGATCAGCCCGCTTTTGGCATCCCCGCTGGTGGCGGCAATGGCGATATGAAGCGATTTGTCCTGCACCGACTGGATCAGCCCCTTGCTGCCGTCGGTCACCATGCGAAAGCGACAGCCTGCCATACTGTCGGCCAGAAGGGTCGCCAGACGCGGGGTGACATCGTTGTCAAAGTCGTCAATCACGCCAAGGCTCAGGTCGCTGAGATTGGCAAGATCCATGACCGTCAGTTCGGATTGCGCCAGCCGGATATGGGTCAGCGCTGCGCCGCTGTGACGCAGAAAGCTTTCGCCCGCCGCGGTCAGACGCATGGGGCGTGTGCTATGGTCGATCAGGGCGGTGCCCATGGCGGCTTCGAGGTTGCTGATCTGCTGGCTCACGGCGGGTTGGCTTAACCCTGTCAGTGCGGCGGCCTGTGCGACCGATCCACGGCTGGCCAAAGCCTCGAACACCTCTATACCGCGCAGGGTGATGCCCTTTTTGATCATGGTCCTCGCCCCCTTCGTTCTTTCCAATTTTGTGAAGCATGCCCGATAAATTGGCAAGGTTGTCGCGGATCATGTGCCCATAGTTTCACAAAAGTGAAATGAGCCCTGGGGTGGGGTGGTGGTACTTGAAGCTTGGCTGCGCGCGGCGCACCATAAGGGAAATCACGCACCGGAGGCCTCATGAAAATCGCAACCGCCGCATACCCGCTGGATGTCCTGACCAGCTGGGCGCAATATGAAGACAAGCTTGCAGGCTGGGTCGCAACGGCGGCCGCCAGCGGGGCAGAGCTGTTGGTTTTCCCCGAATATGGCGCGATGGAGCTTGCGACGCTCGCTGGCCTTGACGTGGCGGGCAATCTTGAGGCGTCGCTGTTTGCGGTCTCTGACCGGTTGGCGGATGCGGATGCGGCGCATCAGAAACTGGCGGCGGAATATGGCGTGCATATCGTTGCGGCATCGGGGCCCGCGGTGACGCCTGCCGCTGCCCGTCCGGTGAACCGCGCACGTCTGATCACCCCTTCAGGTCAAGTCGGGGTGCAGGACAAGCAGATCATGACCCGATTCGAACGCGAGGTCTGGGGCGTGGTCGGCGGGGAGCCTCTGCGCATCTTCGAGACCACATTGGGCAAGATCAGCATCCTCATCTGCTATGATAGCGAGTTTCCCCTGCTGGGCCGTGCACTTGCCTATTGTGACATCATCGCCGTGCCGAGCGTGACCGAGGCGCTGGCAGGCTATTGGCGTGTCCGCATCGGATCCATGGCGCGGGCACTGGAAAATCAATGCGTTACGGCCATGTCATCCTGCATCGGCCCTGCGGATTGGTCAGAGGCGCTTGGCACATCCTACGGGGCGGGCGGCATCTTCTGCCCGCCGGATGTGGGCTTTCCATCCACCGGAGTCCTTGCCGCCGCCGAGATCAACGTGCCCGGCTGGACCTTCGCCGAGGTCGACATCGCCCAGATCAGCCGCGTGCGTGCAGACGGGGTGGTTTTGAACCGAAACCACTGGGAGGATCAGTTCGGGCGTGACGCAACGGCCATAAACGTGCCTTTGATGTGAATACCCCTTGAAAAAAGGGAAAATTGCGCCCATTTAAGCCTGCGTCCTGAAATTGCAGGGCAAAGTGTTCAAGGAGAGACCATGGCCAAGGAAGACACGCTCGAATTCCCCGGTATCGTGAAAGAACTTCTGCCGAACGCGACGTTCCGGGTCGAGCTTGAAAACGGCCATGAGATCATCGCACATACGGCAGGAAAGATGCGCAAGAACCGCATCCGTGTTCTGGCTGGCGATAAGGTACAGGTGGAAATGACCCCCTATGATCTGAGCAAAGGCCGGATCAATTACCGCTTTAAATAATACGCTTTTCCGAGAATCACCTAGTGGTTTTCGGGCAGCGATCTAGGATCGCATATGAGTTTTATCCTCGGATCAGGAAGTCCGCGCCGCAAGGAATTGCTGGCGCAAATCGGCGTTTTGCCTGACGATATTCGCGCGCCCGATATCGATGAAACCCCCCATACCGCCGAACTGCCGCGCCCCTATTGTGCGCGTATGGCCCGTGAAAAAGCCGCCGCGGTGCAGGCGGGGTCCGATGATATCGTGCTGTGTGCCGATACCACCGTCGCAGTGGGGCGGCGAATCCTGGGCAAGCCTGCGGATGAAGCAGAGACGATCCGTTTCCTGCGCCTCATGTCGGGGCGTCGCCACAAGGTCATCACGGCTGTCGCGGTCAAGCGCGGCGACAAGCTGTGGCAGCGCGATGTGGTCAGCACCGTCCGCATGAAACGACTGTCAGACACCGAGATCACGGCCTATCTGGCAACCGGTGACTGGCAGGGCAAAGCCGGCGGCTATGGTATTCAGGGCCCGGCAGGAGCCCTTATCCCGTGGATCAGCGGATCATTCACCGGCATTGTCGGCCTGCCACTGGCCGAAACCGCAAACCTGCTGCGTGCTGCAGGATATGTTTTCGCAGGAGAGACCTCATGAAGGGCCGTACGATCGTTCTGGACCATTTTGGCGACATCGAAGCCGCCGCGCTGATCGTTGACGGCAAGCTGGATGACCTGCTGATCGACAGCGACGGCCCGCGCCCCGGCACGATCTACCGCGCCATCGCGGATCGTCCGGTCAAGGGGCAGGGGGGGATGTTTTTGAAAACGCCCGACGGCTCTGCGTTTCTGCGCCAGATCAAGGGGCTCGCACCCGGGCAACCCATTCTTGTGCAGGTATCCGGCTATGCTGAACCCGGCAAGGCCGTTCCCGTCACCCAGAAGCTGCTGTTCAAAAGCCGCTATGCCATCGTGACGCCGGGCGCACCCGGCACCAATATCTCGCGCAGTATCCGCGACGAGGAAGAACGGGACCGGCTGCTCGAAATCGCGCATGAAGCGTCCGACGGGGCCGCACATGGCCTGATTCTCCGGTCCTCTTGCGCTGGCGCGGATGCCGATGACATCGCCGATGATATCGACGCGATGCTGGCGCTGGCGGACAAGGTATTGGACGACCCATCCACCGACATGGAGGTTCTGTCCGAAGGCGATGGTCCGCATATTCTGGCTTGGCGCGACTGGGTCGAGCCCGCCGACGTCGTGACCGACCCCGGTGGTTTTGAAACCCATGGCGTGTTGGACACTGTCGACAGCCTCTCGCAGCCGCGCGTCGCGCTTGACGGCGGTGCCTTTATGTTTGTGGAACCCACCCGTGCGTTGGTGGCCGTTGATGTGAATACCGGTGCGGACGTGTCCCTTGCTGCGGGGATCAAAGCGAATATGGCCTGTGCCCGCGCCTTGCCCCGTGCCCTGCGTCTGCGCGGGTTGGGCGGGCAGATCACGCTTGACCTTGCGCCCATGCCCAAAAAAGATCGCCGCCCGTTCGAGACCGCGTTGCGCCAGGCCTTCCGCGCCGACGAGGTGGAAACGACACTGGTCGGCTGGACCCCGCTGGGCCACTACGAACTGCAACGCAAACGCGCCCGTATGCCTTTGGCCGAGGTGCTGAAGTGACCTGCCCGATCTGCGACCGTGAAACCTCTCCAAAGTATCGCCCCTTCTGTTCGGGGCGCTGCGCTGACGTGGATCTAGCCAAGTGGCTGAACGGCAGCTACGCGACCCCCAGCCGCGACCCCGAGGATATCGAGGCCGCAATCGAAGCCACCGAGGCCGCTTTGAACGCGCCCGACAAGCCGCATTAGAATTTTCCGAAAAAACCTTTGCCAAACATGGCAAAACCCTCTGGACACCCCCGCCGCAAACTCCTAGAACCCGCACACCCGACCACTACGGTGGTCTCCGGTGCCCGGGTAGCTCAGGGGTAGAGCAGTGGATTGAAAATCCTCGTGTCGGTGGTTCGATTCCGCCCCTGGGCACCATTTAAATCTCTGAATATAGATGATTGTCCCAAGGAAATAAGGGTATCTCGCGGCGTTCTTGCCTTTGAGAGGCCTGAATTGCTACAGGACGCTACGGTTTCCGAGCCTGCTATTGCGGCAAATAAGGGGCTTTATGGTCGCCTTTCGAAATGATGCTGCAAAGTAGGTTCGATAGTGCCAGCCCTTCCGAGAACGATGCGCGAAGGATGCCATGTTTTGTCGGTGATGCGAGCGGCGCGGATCATTTCCGGCAGCTCTTGGATCCCGTCATTGGTCAGTGCGGCACCGATTGCAGTGACGAACGTCTCTTATGGGGCGCTTACGTCTTGCGGTAGGTAGGGCGGATTGCGGAAGTTCGCTGCAATTGCGCTTCTATGGTAGAGCATCTTGGAAGCCGCCATTGAAATACAGCCAGAAGCAGGCACTCAGTGGCACCGCAATTATGGTCAGCCGGTAGGGAGAGCTCTGAACCCCACGGGACGCAGTGTCGCGTGCAAGTTTGTGGAGCCGGTATTGAGAGACCGCCGCACCCCTTTGGCTGCGGCGATCTATAGGGTCGTTAGGCGAAATCTACACCGTTTTCGATCATCGGCAGGTGGGTCACCAGATCACGCCCGGAGGCTGCGATTGCGTTGGCGAGCGCTGGACCCGCCGGCGGTGTACCCGGCTCGCCAATGCCTGAGGGCGCTTCGTTTGTCTTGACGATATGCACCTCGATGGCCTTGATGTCGCGCATCCGCAGCGGTTCGTAGTCGGGGAAGTTTTGCTGCACTACGACGCCGCCATCCAGCGTGATCTGATCGCGCATGATGTGACCGACGCCAAAGCCGATCGCCCCTTCGACCTGGGCTTTGATGACGTCGGGGTTCACCGCCACGCCACAGTCGACGGCTGCGGTGTATTTCTCGATCTGAACATAGTCATCTTCGTCGATCGAGATTTCGCAGATCTGCGCGCAGTAGGTACCAAAGGATTTGTGCACAGCCACACCGTGGAAATGCCCGTCGGGCAACGGCTTGCCAAACCCGGCATTCTCGGCAGCCAGTTTCAGGACGTCAGCTTTGCGTCTTTGATCGGCTGTGTCGCCGGGCAAATACGCAAGACGGAAGCTGACGGGATCCTGACCGGCTGCGGCGGCGGCCACATCCATCATGGTTTCCATGACATAGGCGTTATGGCTGTGACCGACGGAACGCCAATAGTTAACGGTTGTTGCCGGGGCCGCGTCCGTCAAGCCGATGTGCATTCCGGGGATCGCATAGGGATTTTCTGCCGTCCCTTCCACCGAAGAAACATCCACACCGTCTTTGACATAGAAAGCGTCAAATGGCCCATCTTTTGCAATGGATTGACCCGCCACGCGGTGATCCCAGCCAACAATCTTGCCCGCATCGTCCAGACCGACACGCACCTTGTGCGCATAGGCTGGGCGGTACCAGCCGCCAGACAGGTCATCTTCGCGGGACCAGACCAGTTTAACCGGGCGGGTCTGATCGGTCATCGAAAAGGCCAGTGTCGTTTCCACGATATAGTCCGCACCCGCGTTGAAGCGACGGCCAAAGAACCCGCCTGCATACAGGGTTTTGACCTGAATCTTGTCCATCGGGATGCCAAGGATCTGGTGCATCGTGGCGTGGTTCATGGTCGGCCCCTGCGCGCCGTCATACATGATCACGCCGCCGTCTTCGGTGGCTGTGATTGTGGCCGACAGGGGCTCCATCGTTGCGTGGGCCAGCATTGGCAGGAAGAACTCGCGTTCTACGACTTGGGCGGCCCCTTCCAGCGCTGCGGTCGTCGCATCCAATGTCGTTTCGGATGCCTGCCACTGCGGATCAGTGTTCACAGCTGCCAGTAGCTGTTGCTTGATCTCGTCGCTGCTGCGGGTTTCGGCCTTGCTCAGATCCCATTCCACCTCGATCGCGTCGCGCGCTTGAAACGCGGCCCAGGTGTTTTCGGCATAGGCCACCACGCCCGCGCCGTTGGGCAGCGCCTTGGCCATGATAAATCCCGTGACGTCCTTGGCCGCACTATCGTCGAACGACGCGACAGTTGCGCCGTATTGCGGGATGCGTTTGATTGCGGCAACCATCTGGTTATCCAGTTGGATATCCATGCCATAGATGCCTTCGCCGTTAACCTTGTCATGGCTGTCGCGGCGCGCTTTTTGGGTGTTGCCGATCTGGGTCCAGTCTTCGGGGGCCTTCAGGACAGGCTCGGCCGGCACCGCGATCTGCGCAGCGGTGGAGATAAACTCACCGATCTGGCCCTCTTTGCCCGCGCCTGAAATGACGCCATTGGCAAGTGTCAGCTCAGAGGCGTCCACGTCCCAATCCTTGGCCGCGGCTTGCAACAATACGTCACGCGCGGCCGCGCCTGCGGTGCGATATTGCATGAACGAATTGGCCATCGCGGTCGATCCGCCCGTGCCTTGCAGCGCGCCAAAAAACAGGTTGTTGTAAACGGCGGTGTCCGAAGGAGCCATTTCGAAGGTGATATCGCTAAGCTCCATGTTCAGCTCTTCCGCGATCAGCGTGGACAGGCCCGTAGAGGTGCCTTGCCCGCCTTCAAAGTGCTTGATGACGGCTTTAACGGTACCATCGGCATAGATTTTCACGAAGGGCGTAATGGCTGTGCCAGCCTCCGACGTCGAAGCGGCAAGCGCGCCCTTGGGGTCAATTCCAACGGCCAGAACGGCAACGGCCGCACCTGCACCTTTGAGGAAACTGCGGCGGGATGTGTTGATGGTCATGGCTTAACCCTCCACGATTTCTGAGGCGCGCTGGATACCGGCGCGGATACGTTGATAGGTGGCACAGCGGCAGGCATTGCCGTCCATGTAGGCGTCAATCTCTTCCAGCGTTGGCTTTGGCGTTTCTTTCAACAGGCCCACCGCAGACATGATCTGACCAGACTGGCAGTACCCGCATTGCACCACGTCGAGCTCTTTCCAGGCTTGCTGCACCGCGGCACCGATCTTGTCATCGCCAATCGCTTCGATGGTGGAAACCTCGGCACCTTCGACGTCTTCGATATAGGTCTGGCACGACCGGGTCGGTTCGCCATCGACATGCACGGTGCAAGCGCCGCACGACGCGACGCCGCAGCCGAATTTGGTGCCGGTCAGCTTCAGTTCGTCCCGGATCACCCACAGCAATGGTGTGCCCGGTTCTGCTTCGACAGAGCGTTCGGCCCCGTTAATCTTTAGCTTGATAGTCATGGTCAATCTCCATCTGGCAATACGATTGGAATGTGGGTAAACTGGTCGGTGTACTTATATGGCGTAAAGAGCCGCAGGTAAACCCGCAAGTTTACCGAGCCGAAAAAATTGGCAATTCCTGGATGTGGTGTGTAGACCGACAGAATGAGTGAAGTGGCTGAAAATTCGGTAGATAAACGTGACTCGATCCTGCAAGGCGCGTTTGATGAATTCTGCGAGAATGGGTTCCTTGCGGCCAGCATGGACCGAATCTCCAAGCGGGCCGGTGCGTCCAAGCGCACCGTGTATCGGTATTTTGAAAGCAAGGAAGTGCTCTTCCAAACCCTGATGCTGCGCCAGTGGAGGGTCATCGCGGACAACCTGAAGGTCAGCTACCAGCCCGGCATGGATATCCGAGAGCAACTGATTGAGATGGGCCGCGCGCAGGCGCGACTTTACACGTCGCCCGAAGTCATGAACGCCAACAAGATGTTGATGACTGAGATCCTGCGGGATCCGGAACTTGTCAGGGAAATCCAGAATGAAGTCGACTATACGGCGTCATTTGAACAGTTGTTCAAAGAGGCCGCCGCCGACGGGGTGCTGACCATCCCAAACCCCCGACAAGCGGCAGAAGAGTTCATATCGTTGTTGAAGGGCAAGGCGTTTTGGCCGTTCATGTTGGGGGCTCCCTTGGTCAGTCCTGACGAAATGGACGCCATGATCGACCAGTCGGTTGATATGATGATGAACCAATATGGCGCCTGAGCAATCAGGTCTCATGCGATCCGCCACAGCAGGAAATCCAGCACCGAACGACCTGTGACGCGAAGAGATCCAACGATATAGATCAAACTGACCAAGCCGTCGAACAATACAAAGGCGTATTGCGACGGATCAGCCAACCCGTTTGGCACGGCGTAGAGCACAGCCGTGATTGCAGCCAAACGCGATATAGCGCTCCAGAACACAACGGATGCGCGCGCGACAAGATCGCGGGTTGCCCAGATCAACAATGATGCGGCCATGATGAAGAAACCCGCAAGCGTGACGGAAAACACAAAATTCGCAGGGTTGGGCATTTGCACAGCCTGCCCGATGATCATTGGCGCAAAGAGAAAGTTCAGCAACGCAGTGCCGATGATGAATTTCTTGAACATGCCGGTGGCCCTTTGTGTCGTTCAGTTATTGGGGAAAACCTGCCGATGATTTTGGCAAATCAGCCGCGAGAGTTGCAGCGGCAAGCTCGGCTGCCGCTGCAGGCTCATCCGAGCCATTGTTTAGAAAGCCGAATGCTGCGGCGGTCGAATGCGATCCGCGCACGGCGCAACTGGTGGGGTTACAGGCTGGCGTGCCAATCCCGCACGGCTGCACCGATCTCGTCAGGGGAGTCTTCCTGAATGAAGTGCAATCCGGGCACTGTGACTTCGGTGATATTGGGCCAACTGCGCACACGGTCGCGTACCGCCCCCGTGATCAACACGCCGGGGTCCGCATTGACGAAGAGCTTGGGAATTGATGTCTTGCCGAGCCAGTCGAGATAGGCATCGACGATTTCGGTCACGTCTGCTGGCTGCCCTTCAATCGGGATCTGACGCGGCCATGTCAAAGTGGGGCGGCGATCTTCGCCCGCGTTGGCGAAGGGGCGGCGGTATTCGTTCATTTCTTCTTCGGTCAAATCCCGCAGGATGGAACCGGGAACCAGCGCTTCGACAAAGAGGTTCTTGTCAAGAACCATCTCCTCGCCAGCAGGCGAGCGTAGGGCTTGGAACATTTCGCGGGCGCGGTCTGGGAATTGGTCCCAGCTATCACGGGTTTCGACGATTGCTTCCATGAAGGCAATGCCTTTGACGGCCTCGGGATGCGTATGTGCTCAATGGAAACCCAAACCGGAACCCCAGTCATGGATGACCAGTGTGACGTTGTCGGTGACGCCCAATTGTTCAAGGAAAGCAAACAGATATTTGCGGTGTTCGACGAAAGTATAGCTGTCCGGGCCAGAATTATCGAGCTTGTCACTATCGCCCATGCCAATCAGGTCTGGCGCGATCAAGCGTCCTTTGCCTGCAAGGTGGGGCATTACATTGCGCCACAGATAGGACGACATCGGGTTGCCATGCAGGAAGACAATCGGATCGCCGGTCCCTTCTTCGATATAGGCCATCTGCTTACCATGGACGGTGGCAAATTTCTTTTTGTCGCGGAAAGACGTAGTCATGCGAGCACCTCGGGCTTGTGTTTGAGTCGGGGAAGATGTAGAAGAACGATCATTCTAAAACAAGGTCAAAAATGCCAAGAGCGAAATCTCAATCCCGCGAAAACCTGTTGGACAGTGCGCTCAATACGTTCTGGAAGACTGGTTTCCACGTTGTTTCCATGGGCGATCTGGTGCGCGAAACCGGCGTGAGCCGAGCTGGAATCTACAGCGATTTTGGCGGCAAGGAAGACCTGTTCCATGCCTGTCTCGACAGGTACCAAGACACCGTCGTCACTCCAGCCTTTGCCCCGGTCGAGGCCGAAGGCGCGGGAATCGAGGGCATTCAAAAGTATTTCGATAACCTTCTGGCGCGTTTCAAAGACTCGGGCGGCTTTGGTAAGGGATGCCTTGTGGGCAACACACTGTCCCAGATCCCTGAAGATGCGCTGGACACCCGCCAAAAGCTGCGCGCGCATAGCGATCGCCTGACGGCAGGCTTTCGCAAGGTGCTGGCCCATGAGAATGGGGATCATGGCTCATTGAGCGATGCCGAAATCGAGGCGCTTGCGCGCTATACCATGATCTCGGTGCAGGGCATTTGGTCCTACTCCCGTCTGACAGGAGATGTTGCGGAATTGCGTGCGGCGTCTGACATGCTCATCGCTGTGTTGAAAGCCCGGCTTCGGGGAACACCGGATTGATGCTGCCTCTGCCCGTGGGTAATTTCCAGTTCATTGCACTGGATGTCGAAACCGCCTGTGGCGACAGCGCCAGTATTTGCCAGATCGGGATCGCCTGCGTTGGCTTTGATGACAGCATTTTTACATGGTCCACCTATGTCGACCCGCTTATGCCGTTCGCGCCCTTCAATGTTGACCTGCACGGGATTGGGCCGGAGACTGTGCACGGTGCCGGAAGCTTTGCGCAGGTCTGGCCCCAAATGTGGCCGTTGCTGTCACGCCACCCGATGGTGCAGCACAGCAGGTTCGATGAATATGCGATCAACGCCGCGTGCAAAGCGCAGGGCCTTCCGCGACCACGTCTGACATGGCACGACAGCGTGACCATCGCGCGCAGGGCTTGGCTCGAATTGAAGGGCAACGGCGGCCACGGTCTGGCCAACCTGAAACAGGTGCTGAACCTTGACTTTCACCACCATGACGCAGGCGAAGACGCCCGCGCCGCTGCGATGGTGGTTCTGCGGGCGCAGGCCACGACCAAAGACCACCGGCTGTTCAAACCCGTGCAACTGTCACTGCCTTTGTAAGGGCGGCCCACCCGCCGTTTGCCTCAGCCCCAGCCAAAGCTTCCGATCATTTCGGGTCCGCCAAGGCGACGCTCGGCGGAACCGAGTGCCGGAGAGGAGATCCAGTTTAAGTGGCTACGTGGCAGCTTTGTCCCGCGTTGGGTCAGTTCGGCCCGCATCACGTTTTGCTCTTGCAGCATAGGTCGGCAATGTGTGCTGCAACCGCCGCATCGAAGGACTTGGGAAAATGTCGGCTTTGGGTCGTTCGTATCGACCGACATCTTCGGCGGGAAGCGGTCATTTGCTGCAAGTGTAAAGTTGCTCTTAAGGTGCATGGCCCTTGGTTTCCTAGACACCTTCTTGGTTCACATTGAACTGTCTGTTTTCGAAGTCGACAGGCGACAGCATACGGTTTCTGACATGTTTGAGTTTCGGGTTATAGAACATTTCGATGTAGTCGAAGATGTCCTGTCTGGCCTGCTCGCGGGTTTTATATGTTCGACGCCGGACGCGTTCCCGTTTGAGCAGGTTGAAGAAGCTCTCAACGATCGCATTGAAGCTCCTATATTCGTCAAGCCTTGATCCGTGTGGATCAGGACGCGTCGCTTAAGTTTGCGTCGCCAGACAGCCATCAGAAGGGCTTGCAGCACGAGGTCTGTTGGTTGCCGCGATTGTGTCGCCCAGGTCAGTATCAGCCAATGGGCCAATGATGATCTGCCCGACACAGAGGCCGAGGAAGAAAATCGAAAGCGAAAGTTCAGCCGCCGTATGGGTGGCGTTCATCGAGGCCGCGAGCTCACCGAGTGCGGCGAGGTACATATCGGTGGCCAATGGGGGAAAGAGGGACAAGAGGCCCAAGGTGGCGGTAACGGCAAAGGCCCGTTTTGGGATAAGGGAAATCTGTGACAGCTCGGCTCCGACAATAATATTAGACTGAGGTCTATTTGCAGTTAGTGGACGGCAGTCTAATGATCAATCACGGACTATTCTGCATCTATGAACAGGAACTGTACATGTCGGGAAAAAGGCCAAGCGGGCGGCCCGCAAATCAAGACGCCAGCACGGCATTGAAGGCTGTGGCTCTACGTCTGGTTCGGGAACTTGGCTATGAGAAAGTCTCGGTTTCGGAAATCATCGAGCAGGCTGGCGTGGCGCGCCAAACGCTATACAACCGCTGGAATACGAAGGCTTACCTTGTTCTCGAAGCCGTTTTTGAGCGGACCAACACCTATGCCGCCGAACCTCTTGGGGCGGGACAGAGGATTGTCGGACCTTGCTCGAAGATTTCCTGATCCGTATTTTCGAACACTTGCGCATCGACGGGGACACCCTACGCGCGTTAATCGCGGCCTCTTAGCAGGATGCAAAATTCCACAATTCGTTTCATGCTAATTTCGTTCTGCCTCGGGAGCAGATGATCACCGCTGTGCTCCGCCGGGCGCAGGACCGCGGAGAGCTTTCGGCGGGGCGGAACGTGGAGACACTGTCGACCTTGATACATGGCGCGTTCTGGTATCGCTTGCTGAACCGCGGGGTGTGGGACGCTGGGTTCGCAAAAGAAATAGTGGCGGAAACCTTCGCCTGATCGTTCGGCATTCTGCACCCAGAATAGCTTCGGCAAAGGGTTGCCGCAAAAGTTAAACCCTTTGCCCGAAGTGCCCGAACGTAACGCTTGGAAAAATCAGGACGGCGGCGTCAACAGGGCCGCCGCGGCGATTGTTCCTTCCCAAACCGTGTCTAAGGCAGCACTCAGTGATATTCCTTCTCCGTGCTCCCAGAGGAAGATCGCCCTGCCCACTGCTTCGGTAGTGTGGCTTGCGAGCGCGGCGGCGGCTTGGGAGTGCTCGATGCGGTGGCTCAGGCATTCTGTAAGCTCTCTGCGCTCCATCATGAGAAACCCTTGCAGAATACCTCTCGCTCTTTCGTTTGAACGCAGAACCGTGCCGATCATCTTGAGAATAGGTTCATCATTGGTCAGCGCGGCAAAGTGTTGATCCAAGAACATCTTGAGGTCGTCCGCAAGCGGTCCGTTTCCGCTGCGTAACGCTTCTTTCGCAGCCTCCGAAAAGGGGGGGGGAGCCCCAACCGCAGCCGTTTCCTTGTTGGTATAGTAGTTAAAGAAAGTCCGCGTACTGATGCCAGTTGTCGCAGCGATCTCCTCGGTCGTCACATTCTCTAACCCTTTTTTAACGGCCAGATCCAGCGTCGCCAGCTGAATGTCACGCGCCGTCTGCTGTCGTCTTCGCTCTCGTAACGAAACTGTCATGTCTGAATTCCTTGCGTACTGTGCAACGTCTGCCTACAAGGCACCAAACCTGCTGGATAGTCAAGGATCGAGAAGCACATGAAAATCGGCGTTTGGAAAATGTTAGGCGCAGCGCTTGCGTTCGCGGGGGCTGCCACGATGGCGAGCGCGCAGGGCGGCCCTCCCGATGGCATGCCCGCGGCGGGGCCGCTTGAAGTAGGTGTGATCGACATGCAGATGCAGGAAATCCCACGCATTGTGACCACACCGGGCCGGGCCGTTGCGTTTCAAGACGTTGAAGTGCGCCCGCGTGTCGGCGGTGTGGTCAAAGAGATCCTCTACACGCCCGGACAATTGCTTGAGGTCGGGGATCCGCTTTTCCGGATCGACGATGCCTCCTATCTCGCGGCTGTCGCGACAGCCCGTGCCAATCTGGCCACTGCCGAAGCCAACCTGCCTGTGATGCAGGCGGCCTATGACCGCGCCGAAAAACTCTCCGGACGCGGCTACACCGAGGCGGAGGTCGAAGCGGCGCGTGCCAGTCTGGCCGAAGCAAAGGCCACGCTTGATGCAAACAAAGCAGCAGTTGAATATGCCGAGACCGAGCTGTCGTGGACGACCATGACCAGCCCGATCGCCGGGCGTGCGGATGTATCAACCGTTTCGGTTGGGGATTTGGTCACGGCTGGGCAGGCCGACGCTTTGACGAGTATCGTCACCTCCGATCCGATTTATGTGGATATGATGGAGGCAAGTGCGCGTATCCTGTCGGTGCGCAGCGCCATTGCCGAAGGTGATCTGCAACAAAACGACACCCTTCAAGCGACATTGACGCTGGAGAACGGCGACATCTATCGCGGTACCGGGCAATTGGTCACACCGGGCAACAATGTCTCGACCTCCACCGGAACCGTGACCATCCGTTTCACCTTCGACAACCCTGACCACATTATCCTTCCGGGCATGTTTGTGCGGGGGGAAATCGTGCTTGGCACGATGCAAGCCTACCTTGTTCCGCAGCGTGCAGCGACGCGTGGCAACTCAGGTAAACTGACTGCTTATGTTATCGGTGAAGACGGCAAGGCCGAACAGGTGACGCTCGAAGATGACGGCACCTATCAGAACGCATGGATCGTGCGTGAGGGGCTGAACGATGGCGATCGGCTCGTCGTGGATGGCCTTTCATCCGTCCGCGCAGGGCAAGAGGTCAGCCCCGTGGCCGTGACGATCGACGAGGATGGCGTCTCTCGCGATATCGCTGCCCCCGCGGCGAAGGATTGATCTATGGCCCGTTTCTTCATCCACCGCCCTGTTTTTGCTTGGGTTCTGGCGATTGCCACCATGTTGCTGGGCGCTTTCAGTATGACGGGTCTGCCGATCTCGCAGTATCCTGATATCGCGCCCACCACCGTTCGAATTTCCGCCACCTATACCGGGGCCTCGGCCGCAACGGTGGAGAATTCGGTCACCACTGTCATCGAGGACGGGCTGACGGGGTTGGATGGGCTCACCTATATGACCTCATCCTCCAGCGAAGGTGCGGCGAGTGTATCGCTGACCTTTGACGATAGTATTGATCCTGACATGGCGCAGGTGCAGGTCCAGAACAAACTGCAACTGGTCGAATCGCAGCTGCCTGACACCGTGACAAGCCAGGGCGTTTCCGTGTCCCGCTCGACCGACTCGGTCCTGATGGTCGGGGCGCTTGTCAGCGAAGACGGCAGCTATACCTCGCTTGAACTGGGCGACCTGCTGAGCAGCACGATTGAAGACCCGGTACAGCGCACGGCGGGGGTGGGGTCGATCAATGTTTTCGGCACCGAATACGCAATGCGCATTTGGTTGAACCCCGAAAAGCTGTTCCAATATCAACTGACATCTTCGGACGTGACCACCGCCGTATCCGAGCAGAACACAAACGTGACGGTCGGCAGTCTGGGTGAGCAGCCGGTGGTGAAAGGCCAGCAGTTCACGGTCTCCCTGTCGGCGCAGTCCCAGCTTGAAACGGTTGAGGACTTTCGGAACATTCTGCTGAAGACCAACTCGGACGGGTCGGCCATTTACCTTGCCGATGTTGCCACAATCGAACTCGCCGAAGAGGACTACGGCAGTGTAAGCCGCTTTAATGGTCATCCGGCGGCGGGCTTTGCGGTGAACCTTTCCACCGGTGCCAATGCGGTGGATACCGCCGAAGCGGTGCGGGAAGTGGTGGGCAATCTTTCTTCCGCGTTGCCCGAGGGCGTAGTGGTCGAATATCCCTATGACACCTCGCCCTTCGTCGAGGAATCCATCGACCAAGTCTATGAAACGTTGATCGAGGCGATTGTCCTCGTCTTTCTTGTCATCTTCCTTTTCTTGCAAAGCTGGCGGGCGACGATCATCCCGACCATCGCCGTGCCGGTGGTCTTGCTGGGCACCTTTGGCGTGCTGTCCGGCTTTGGCATGTCAATCAACACCCTTTCCATGTTCGCATTGGTCTTGGCCATTGGTCTGTTGGTCGATGACGCGATTGTTGTTGTCGAGAACGTCGAACGGGTGATGGAAGAAGAAGGGCTGGACGCCGTCACCGCCACGGAAAAGAGCATGGGGGAGATTTCCTCGGCGCTCATCGGGATCGTGATGGTGCTTTCTGCTGTGTTCCTGCCGATGGCCTTCATGGATGGGTCGACGGGGGTCATCTACAAACAGTTCTCGGTCACGATCATTTCGGCGATGGTGCTCTCGCTTTTCGTCGCCCTGATCCTTACGCCTGCGATGTGTGCGCAGCTTCTCAAACCGAACCATAACAAGAAGCCTCTGCTTCCGCTGCGCTGGTTCAATGGCGGTCTTGACCGTCTGACGGGTGGCTATGCTTCGCTTGTCGGGCGGTTGTCCATGCGGCCTTTCCGTATGGTGGTCGTCTTGGCCCTCGTCGGATTTGGCGCCTATTGGGTTTATGACCGTCTGCCGTCGTCGTTCCTGCCGACCGAAGATCAGGGCGTCCTTATGACCATGATCGAACTGCCTCAGGGATCGACAGTTCAGCAGACAGCCCACACGATTGAACAGATCGAGCAATACTTGCTAACCGAAGAGACCGAAATGGTCGATGGCGTCTTTGCCAATGTCGGATACAGTTTCGGGGGTTCGGGTCAGAACTACGGGATGATGTTCATCAGGCTCAAGGACTATGAAGAGCGTCCCGGGCTTGATGCGGCTGATCTGATGATGCGGGCCAATGGCAAGTTCTTCCAGTCCCGACTGGGCAGCATCTTTGTTCTTCAACCGCCTGCCATTCCGGGGCTGGGTACCTCTTCGGGCTTTGCAATGTACCTCGTCGATCAGTCGGGCGCGGGTCAGGAGGCATTGAGCGATGCCGCAGATAAACTGGTCGCGGCAGGGCTTGCTGACGGTCGCGTGACCAACCTGCGCGGCAATGATGCCGCGACGGAGCCGTCGTTGAAATTGCGTATCGACCAGCAAAAGGCCGAGGCTTTGGGCGTGTCATTGTCGACCGTGAACACCATGCTCGCGACCGTGTTCTCCGGCACCTATGTCAACGATTTCCCGCTGGGCAATAACCTGCGCGAGGTCATTGTACAGGGCGGTGCAGACTGGCGCATGCAGCCTGATGACATCGACCATTGGTATGTGCGTAACGACAGTGCGGAGATGGTACCACTGTCGGCCTTTGTCAGCCGCGAATGGGAAACCATCACGCCCAAGCTGTCGCGCTATGGCGGCACCCGCGCACTGGAGCTTTCCGGCGAAGCGGCAACGGGCATCAGTTCGGGCGACGCGATGGAAGTGATGGAACAGCTTACCGCTGATTTGGACGGCTCTTACGCTTCTGCTTGGACCGGGCTGAGCTATCAAGAACGGTTGTCCGGCGATCAGGAAGCCATTCTCTATACAATCTCGGCGCTGGTCGTCTTCCTTTGTCTCGCCGCCCTCTACGAAAGCTGGGCCGTGCCCTTTGCGGTGATGCTTTCGGTGCCCGTGGGCATTCTGGGGGCGCTGGTGACAACGTGGTATTTCGGACAGTCGAACGACGTCTATTTCAAGGTAGGTCTGCTTACCACGATCGGCCTTGCGGCGCGAAATGCCATTCTGATCGTAGAGTTCGCGGAATCCCTTCGGGCGGAAGGCAAAGTATTGCTGGAAGCCACCGTCATGGCAGCGCGACAGCGGCTGCGTCCCATTCTAATGACCTCCCTTGCCTTTGGTTTTGGCATCATGCCGCTGGTGCTCGCCTCTGGGGCAGGGGCCAATGCGCAAAAATCAATCGGGACGGGGATGCTCGGCGGGATCATCTTTTCGGCGGTCATCGGGATCGTGATGGTGCCAGTCTTCTACGTCGCCGTAATCCGAACAACAGAAATTTTCCGTAAGCGAGTGGAGAAAGCTCAGTGAAACCTTACTATCTCGTACTGGGTCTGCTCGTTGCGGGCTGTGCTGTCGGCACTGATTACCAGCGCCCCGAAGTGGCCATGGAAACCCGGTTTGTCGGTGGCAATGCAGAGCAGATCGGCGCGGTAGCCACTCAGCAGTGGTGGCTGAACTACAAGGATTCGAACCTTACAAATCTTCTCACGCGCGGCCTTGCCCAGAACCTTGATGTGATTGCCGCGGGTGAGCGCATACGCCAAGCGCAAGCGGAGTTGCGCACAACCGGGGTAAACGCTGCGGCGGACGGATCGCTGACCGGATCAGTGACCACATCCGGTGGCGACGGCACCAGCGGTACGAGCACCGTCGAAAACGGGTCTTTGGGTGCCTCGCTGGTGATTGATCTCTTCGGTGGTATCCGGCGCGAGCGCGAGGCCGCTGTCGCCTCTCTCACTGCCGCCCGGGCGGAGGAAGAGACCGTTCGTCTTGCATGGCTGGCCGAACTTATCGCTGCCTATTCCGACGCGCGCTATTACCAAGAGGCGATGGCCTTGACGCGCACCGCCATCGCTACGCGCGAAGAGACGGTGAGCATCACCCGAAGCCAGTTTAATGCGGGCGCGGCCACCGAATATGAAGTGGCCGAAGCGCAGGCCTTGCTTTCGACGGCGCGGGCCGATTTGCCGCAGTTCGCCGCCTTGTTTGACGCAAATGTCTACGCCATCGCGACACTGCTGAACGAACCCGCGGGACCGATCAAGGCACAGATGCAAAAAGGTGCCCCCCAACTCTCCAGCCCCGGGGGGGCGCGCACCGGCGTACCGGCGGACTTGCTTCGCAATCGCCCCGATGTGCGCAGCGCCGAAGCTGATTTGGCCGCTGCCGTGGCCAACGTGGGCGTCGCCGAGGCCGCGCTTTACCCGGCCTTGTCCCTGTCCGGAACGGTGGGCCGCACGGACGCCACAGATGCGTGGAGTTTCGGGCCGCAATTGTCCCTTCCAGTATTCAATCAGGGCCTCTTGAAAGCCAGCCGTGACGCGCAACTCTCTGTCGCCCGACAGGCCGAGATCGCATGGCGGGCCTCGATCAACGAAGCGGTCGAGGATGTCCAAGTCGCACAGTCCAGCCTCACCCGCGCGCGCCAGAGGGCGCAGCTGCTGCGAACCGCCGCCAGCGACTACGGCCGGGCGCTGACATTGGCACAGGAGAATTATCGAAACGGCGCCATCACGCTGTTGAACCTGCTGGAAACCGACCGGAATACCAATGCTGCAAGGATCTCGGCGGCCTCGGCCACGAACGAAGCGGCGCAGGCCTGGGCCACGCTGAAGATCGCGACGGGGGCAGGGGCGGCCGTGACTGGTCAGCCGAGTAACTGAGCACATATTAACGCTGGTCGTGAAAGGCCGAAAACATGAGACATACTGGAAAAATTGCCGCCCTAATCGCCGTTGCAGGGTCAATTTGCGTTACACTGATCTTGTTCGGAGCGCGCATGGGGCTTTGGGAGCCGATCGTAGGGTTCGGGCTGTACCGGAGCTACTTTAACGCAATCGGCGCGGGTATCTTCAGCGCGGGGCTGATCGCTTTGGCCATCCATCTTGGCCGGGGCGAAAAGGGTTGGGCTGCGATCGGCGGCGTGGTCACGCTGCTTGGACTGGGGGTCCTGTTTCCCCTCATCTCAAACACCGTGAACCCCCAACCGCGCTCCGCGCCGATCCATGACATCACGACTGATACCACCAATCCCCCGGCCTTTGAGGTGCTGGATGACACCCGCGCGGGTGCGAACAACACGCTGGAATACGGGGGCGCAGAAGTGGCAGATCAACAAGCGACAGCCTATCCCGATATTGCGCCACTTGAGACCGGCCTGAGCACGGACGCAGCCTTTGAGCGGGCATTGGAGGTGGCAGGCGAAATGGGGTGGGAGATCGTTGCGACCGATCCAACCCGCCATCGGTTCGAGGCCACCGCGCGCACGTCAGTCTTCTATTTCGCCGACGATATTGTCGTTGCAGTTACCCCTGCCGAGAACGGGAGCCGCGTGGACATGCGCGGCGTTTCACGGGTGGGGCGCAGTGACCAAGGCGTCAATGCTGCGCGCATTCGTACCTTTCAACAACAGTTCCATAAGGAGTGAGCAATGAGATTTCCAAGCTCAAACTTGACCTTTGCCGCGCTGATCGTATTGAGCCAAAGCATCACATTCTCGGCTCATGCAGAGGCACCAAGCCTCCAGACCGACGGGCCCGTCATTCATCTTGCCGATAACCTTGACGAGGAAGCGTCGCTCGGCTGGTGCATCGATACTGAAGGGCGCGGTCTGAGCGATCAGCTTCACGCCCATTCATGCAAACCGGAAGGGGGCGACGTGTTGTTCACCTATGCGGCAGCGACGGGCATGATCGCGTCGGCGACCTATGATGGTCTGTGCATGGCGTATAATGATCCCGAGAATGCCGATAACCCATTTGGTCTGGTTTCTTGTGACGAGGGCGATCCCGCACAGCAGTTTGTTTATGACGACGCGAGCATGGAGATGCGTTTGGCCTCGGACCCCGCTCAATGCGTCACCGTGGCAAAAACAATCGACGATGCGGGCCCATACCAGTCTCGCGACCTGATCCTCGCGCCATGTGGCGCATTGGAGGCCAGCTTCAAACAATGGGTCATTAGAAGGTAAGAAGCATTAACGGTAACGCATATCGGGAAGCACTTGGTTTAGTCGGTGAAGATCGTAGCGGGAAAGCTTGTGTTTTATAGCCAGAAGTCTCTGAAGGAGACTTTCCTTGTCCGCCGGCCCTAGGTCCGGTTTGGGTCGTTCGCTGCGTCCGACACGATGGGTGGCTTATGCACTTTGATGGTAGGTTCGAAGATTCCCTATAAAGGTAGGGAGATCGGCTATTAAGCTTTAGATCGCCGAACGAACGGAGAATTTGCCCCGCAACCCTTCGCTTACGTCAACGCGCGCTGGCGGCGGCGCTGTTGGGTTGACCACAGACGGTACACCTCAAGAGCGACCAGAGGCGCAAAATGCACGAGAGCCGCGCCGACGCCGCCCCAATCGTGCAGGGCAGCCCAGTGGATGAGGGTTAGTATAGCCGCAGCATAGACAAACTGCTGTAGCTTTTTCCACGACCGCCCAAGGCGGCGCACCCATGCGTCTGTCGACGTAACAGCCAATGGCACAAAGATAAGAAAGGCGATCCAGCCGGTCCAGATGTACAGCTTTGATACCTCGCCCCCAGTGAAGGCTATGGCACCTTCATCAATGAGATAAAGCACCGTGTGGGCCAGCGCGTAGAAGAATGCGGCCACGCCAAGATAGCGCCGACGCTTCATCAGCCAGCGCGGCCAGCTCGCATCGCGAAAAAGCATCATCAGCGGGGTGATCATCATTGCGATGATCATGAACCGCGCGGCGAATTCACCGGTGGGATGCAAAAGACTGCTGACCGCGTCCGGCGCGCCGGAGGTCAGGCCAAGGGTCATTGGAATGGCGGGGAGGCTCAACAGCGCCCAGAAGGTGAGGGGGTGATCCCATGTGGATTTCAGCACGCAGATATCTCCGAAAGGTTGGTCATTCTACGCGGGTCGCCCCGCGTATCTGTGGCGATCAGCGTAACAGCGAGGTGAAATAATCTTCCCAGCTTTGATGCGGGCGTCCGGTCGCGGCTTCATAATCGCCGGGGGCGTCAAAGGCGCCGCGGCGGATACCGTCGTAGATGCCGCCGATAATCGGGCCGATAAAATCGCCAAGCTCGGCGGTGCGGTCAGCGACATAGTCTTTGGCCGACATGCCGCGATAGGTAAGCTCTGTGCCATATGCGGCGTTCATATACTGCGTTAGTTCCGCCTGAGTGATCGGCGTGCCGTTCAAATCAAAGGTTTGACCGTTCAGCTCGTCCCGCGTCAGCAAAGCGGCATAGGCATGGGCCAATTCGGAACGGGTCGTGTAGCCGCATTTGCCGTCCCCCGCGCTGTTTGCGATCTCGCCCTTGGCGCGGTAGCTGTCGATATACTCAACGTCAGGCTCGATGTAGATGCCGTTGCGACCTATGGTCCAGTCCAGACCGCTGGCGCGGATGTCGGCCTCGGTCTGGCGGTTGCTCTGCACGACGGGTGAGAAGGCGGTCCCAACTTCGGAACCTTGAATGCTGGTGTAAACGATCTTGGCCACGCCGGCGGCCTTGGCCGCCTCGATCACGTTGCGGTGTTGGCCGATGCGGTCTTCGGGCGGGGCCATGCCTGAGACGAGCACAAGGGCATCGACGCCCGCAAGGGATGTTCGAAGCGCGTCCGGCTGGTCATAGTCGCCGGGGCGCACCTCGATCCCTAACTCGGTGACATTGCCCGGCGTCCGAGCAAGGCCGATGACCGAGGCGTGATCTGTTCGTTCTATGAGTTTACGGGCGATTTCTTGACCGAGTTGTCCTGAAACGGCGGTGACAGCATAGCGCATCGGGCTCTCCTTTGACTGGGGTCTCGCTGGCAGGGCCTGACGGGCCCTGCCATGTTGCGGATATTAGCCGTGGTAGGCTTTGCTGACGGCAAAGCTGTCTTCGAACCAGTGCCACAGCACCACCTGACCATCGCGGACCTTGGCACGCAGGGCAAAGGTGAAGGGGCCAGTCTCTTTGCCGGATTTCGTGGTGATGCCGCTCATCTTACCAAAGACGGCAACGGTGTCGCCTGCGGCAAAGGCATCTGTGTTGTCCCAAGCGGTTGTCTGAAAATTCTGGCCAAAGACGCCAAGAAAGTCGAAGACTGCCTCCTTGCCGCGTGCCTCACCGATCCACGGCAAGCTTTCGTCGCCCTCGTTGTGCCAGACCATATCGTCGGCCATCAGGGCCCGCATTTTCTCCATATCGCCGGCCCCCATAGCGCCCATGAAGGCCATTACGGTGTCAAAGCTCTCTTGTGTAACTGTGTCCATTTCTTTTGCTCCTGCGTGTTGTCCGAGAATGATGGCCAGAGATGCGCCGAGTGACGTTTTCAGAAGGGTTCTGCGTTTCATGTGTCGCTCCATATCGGGTGCCCCGAAGGAATGGGGCCTTGGTTAAGTTCAAGATTTCGGGTGCCACTCCGCGCGGCACGCGAAAAGCTCGGGCCAGCTCAGCTCTCAGGCGGCGTAGGTCCAAGTGAGCTTGGGGTCTTCGCGGAAGGCAAAACGTTCGAGGTGGCTGGTAATGACCTGCACGACCCTATGGAGTGCGGCCGGGTCATCGGCTGTCGCGCTCAGTGACAACTGGCCCTTTGTTGCGACCAGTTCACATGCCCCGAAAGGCAGTTCGATATGGCCGTTTTGGCGCGTGTGGGTGACGGGCACCTTGTGGCCGAAATGTTTGCAGAGCGTGCCCAGATAACGCTCTGCGCTTTCGGTGTTGAGATGAGTGGTCGCTTTCATGGCGGTGTTCCTCGTGTTGCAAGGAACATCTATTCCCGGCGGATTGATCGGGGTATTCATGGAATCCAGAAGTGATAGTTCCGGCAGGCCGAACAATGATCGATCATCTAAAGCATATGGCCATCTTCGCCCGGGTGGTGGACGAAGGCTCGTTCCGGGCCGCGGCGAAAGCCCTTGGCGTCGCACCGTCGCGGGTGAGTGAAACCGTCTCCGAACTCGAAGATTTCCTTGGCGTGACACTGCTTTACCGCACAACCCGCAAGATCGCGCTGAGCAACGAAGGGCGGATGTTCTACGCCCGGGTGACCGACATGCTGCGAAGCGCCGAAAGCGGGTTGAATGACCTCAACGCCCTGTCGTTGGAGCCGGTGGGTGCGCTTAGGGTGTCGATCCCTGCCTTTATGTCGTCATCGACCCTGTCGACGGCGATTGCTGAATTTTCCCGTCTTCATCCGCAAGTCGCCCTGTCGCTGGCTTTTTCGGATCAGAGGATGGATCTTATCAACGATGGTTTTGACGTGAATATCCGGGCGGGCTGGCTCGACGACAGTGCGATGATGTCGCGCAAGCTGGGTGAAAGCGCGCGTGCCTTGGTGGTGGGAACCGATTATGCCGCAACGCGCCCGGCCCCCGAGCATCCTTGCGATCTGGAAGACTGGGACTGGGTGCGCTACCGCCATCGCTCAGACTATACCCGCCTTAGCGGCCCCGGCGGGGAAGAGGCGAAAGTTCTGGGCCAAGCCCGGCTGGAAGTGGACAGCGTGGATGCCCTCTACCATTTCGCCTGCAAGAACCTTGGCGCCACGGTTCTGCCCGAGCATCTCGCCGCCCGGGGGGAGGCGGAGGGCAAGCTGAGCCGCCTGTTCCCCGATTGGCGGCTGAAACCGTTGGGAATTTTTGCCGTCTGGCCAGACACCTCGCGCCGCGAGAACCTCACGCTTCTGTTCGTTCGGTTTTTGGCAAAAGAGCTCCATCAATAGGACGGTGCCTATCGGGCCATTTGGTCCGGCATGAGGGGGCATCTGCCACGTCGCCTTAGATTCCCTCATGGTGCGGCCAAATGAGCCTTTCGCTGAACGAAGCCCCGGTGCAGATGGCTGAACGCCCGGCCAAAAGATACGATCTTTGCCGGGTCCTCGTTCCTTCGGGCAAAGATGCTCAGATGACGGCCCAAGTTCCGAAGGTCAGCGCACTTGGCGGGTCGCTCACGATCATCGGGCCTTCCTTTCAAATTCTGAGGCGATGATTTTGTAGATCATCGCAACCCTTTCGCAAGGTGATCAAGCAGCAGCCGGACCTTTGGCGAAAGATGCCGGTTCTGCGGATAGATCGCCCAGATGCCATCGTCCGGCGCGCGATACGTATCCAAAACAGAGATCAACCGCCCGGCCCGCAGTTCCGCCTCGACATAATAATCCGGCAGTTGGATGATCCCGAGGTTCTTCAGCGCCGCATCGACCAGCGATGCGCCGCTGTTGCAGCGGAGATTGCCTTTCACCCGGATGTGGCGGGTGGTTCCGTTTTCCTGAAACCGCCAATAGCCCAAAGTGCCTTGCAAACAGTTGTAGCCGTCAAGTTCGGACAGGGTGTGCGGGGTTCCGTGAGCGGAAAGGTATTCGGGTGCCGCGCAGGTGAAATGCCTGCGAGAGGCCAGCCGCTTCGCCATCATGGAGCTGTCTTCCAACTCTCCCAGCCGGATCGCGAGATCGTAGCTTTCCGCTACAAGATCGAGCAGCTGATTGGTCAGCCTGAGGTTGACCTCAAGATCAGGATAGCGCCGCACGAAGTCATTCACCAAAGGCGCGATGCGGTTCTCGCCATATGTCACCGGGGCTGTAAGGTTCAACCGTCCCTTGGGGCTTTGATGCAGATCGGTGATCGCGCGCTCGGCTTCGGCCAGCCCATCAAGCACCTGCCGGCAATGGTTGTAATACACCTGACCCGTTTCGGTGATCGTGACCTTGCGCGTGGTGCGGTAGAACAGCTTGGTGTCCAATCGCGCCTCAAGTGCGCCGACTTGGCGGCTGACCTGAGCCGTAGAAATACCCAAGCTGTTGGCAGCAGCTGTAAAGCTTTGGGCTTCAGCGACGGCCACAAATTCTGATACCCCCTCCCAACTCAGCATGATGTTCCTTTCAAGCTTAATGGCGGAAGAACTATTGCTAATAGGTAACGGTGTTTTGCAGATATCTCTGATTATCGCCAGTGGGAAACAGTGTAAATGACTGTCCCTACACCGTCACCCGCCAAAATAGTCCTAACCGCGAAGTGAGACCCATGACCGATATCATCAAATGCAAAGCGGCCGTCGCCTGGGCCGTTAACGAACCTCTCTCGATCGAGGAAATCGACGTAATGCCGCCTAAGGCTGGCGAAGTGCGCATCAAAATTATCGCCTCGGGCGTTTGCCATACCGATGCTTTCACTTTGTCGGGCGAAGACCCCGAAGGCCTGTTCCCGGTCATTCTGGGCCATGAAGGGGGCGGGATTGTCGAATCCATCGGCGAGGGCGTCACCAGCGTGGCGGTGGGTGACCATGTGATCCCGCTCTACACGCCAGAATGTGGCGAGTGCAAATTCTGCAAATCCGGCAAGACCAACCTCTGCCAGAAGATCCGGGAAACCCAGGGGCGCGGTCTGATGCCCGACGGCACCAGCCGGTTCTACAAGGATGGTCAGCCCATCCTGCACTACATGGGATGCTCGACCTTCTCGGAATACACAGTGCTGCCCGAGATATCGCTTGCCAAGGTGAACCCCGACGCGCCGCTGGAGGAGGTCTGCCTGCTGGGCTGCGGCGTCACTACCGGCATGGGGGCTGTGATGAACACCGCCAAGGTCGAAGAGGGGTCGACCGTTGCGATCTTCGGTATGGGCGGCATTGGCCTGTCCGCCGTGATCGGCGCGACCATGGCCAAGGCCAGCCGGATCATCGTGATCGATATCAACGAAAGCAAATTCGATCTTGCCCGCAAGCTGGGCGCCACCGATTTCATCAACCCCAAAGATCACGACAAACCCATTCAGGACGTGATTGTCGAGATGACCGACGGCGGCGTGGATTATTCGTTCGAGTGTATCGGCAACGTCAATGTTATGCGCTCGGCGTTGGAATGCTGCCACAAAGGCTGGGGCGAATCCGTAGTCATCGGTGTCGCAGGGGCAGGGCAAGAAATCTCGACCCGTCCGTTCCAGTTGGTCACGGGCCGCGTCTGGCGGGGGTCGGCCTTCGGCGGGGTCAAGGGACGCTCCGAGCTACCTGACTATGTCGAGCGCTATATGAACGGCGAGTTCAAGCTGAATGATTTCATCACCCATACCATGGGGCTGGAAGAGATCAACGAGGCCTTCAAGCTCATGCATGAAGGAAAAAGCATCCGTTCAGTGATCCACTTCGGCGAATGATCGTCTCCCGGTCGCGCCGTCTGTAGGCGCGGCCGGGGTGATCTGGAAGCGTTGCTAGAAAGCCTAAAGTCAGCCCACCTCGCGCCGCTGTGCATCCCTGACCAGCGCTGCCATTCGGTAGAACCCATGCGCCATCTTGGTGAAAGGCGTGAGCAGGAAAAACGCCAGCACCGCGCCGAGGTGGATGACCAAAAGACCCGGCAGCCAGCCAGAACCGCTTGCCGCATAGAGCAACAGCCCTGATAGTCCGACAAACCCCAGCAATCCGGTAAAAGCGATCTCACCGCCGAAAGCGTTTGTCGCGCCGAGTGATTTGTCAGACCGCAGCTTAAGCCAGACCATCTTGCCACAGCCCAACACCAGCAGAACACCGCCCGAAAGCCCGAGGATCTTGGGGGCGGAAAACAGCCCGTAGGGGGCAGGCATATCGAGCAGGTAATGCATCAGCGTTGCCACGCTGGTCGAGGCAAAGCACAACAGGAAGCCATACATGATCGCCTGATGCGCATAGCGGCGGGAATGGGTAAACCGGTCTTCGTCCTCGAAATTGCAGCCGTCGCCGTGACCGCCTTTGAGATTGCGCATGTTCGCGACAGAGGCGATGGCCCCGCGCAGATGCGACAGGCGCACCGGGGCGCCGCCCACGGTTTGCCAGTAGCGGCGCAGGCCGATGGCGATACTGAACAGCGGAAACAGAAAGGCGGGCATAAAAATCGCCACCATCGCATTGTGAGACAGCACCGCATAAAACCCCTCACCCCCCGCAGCGGCCAGCGCACGGGCAGCCCAAAACAGCAATGCAAAGCCCAAGACAGTGGCGAGCACGATGGCGAGGCCGTTTTTCTGGAAGGCTTTCCCGGCGGCACGTGGAAAGGCAAACTCTTCCCAACTGTCTTGGCGCACATCGGCCAGGGCTTGCGGCAGGTTCAGGTCAAACTCATGCGGGGCGGTGTATTGGCACGCATAGTAGCAGCCCCGGCAATTGTGACAGAGGTTCGCCAGTTGCGTTAGATCCCCGTCCGAAAAAGCGCGTTCGGCTTGAAGGGCAGGGAACACTGAGCAGTACCCCTCGCAATAGCGGCAGGCGTTGCAGATTTCGGCCTGACGGCGGGCCTCTTGGAGTAGATCAATTTGCATGGGCTGCGGCCTCCTTGCCTGCGATACGTCCGAATACGGTGCCGATGGTCATGCCAAACCCGGCGAGGTAGCCTTGACCCAGAATCGACCCGGCCATGGTTTCGCCCGCCGCCCAAAGGTTGCTGACAAGGCGGTCGTCGATGGAGCATTGCGCGTTTTCATCCACCTTCAGCCCGAGATAGGTAAAGGTGACGCCAGTGCGCAGCGAATAGCCGTAGAACGGCGGCTCGGTGATCGGTCGCGCCCAGTTTGTCTTGGGCGGGGAGAGATCCGTGGTCGCCACGGCATCAAGCTCGGTGGGGTGGAAGGCACTTTGATCGCCGCAGGCTTCGTTGAAATCTGCAACTGTCTGCTCCAGCGCCTCACCGGGCAGGCCCATTTTGCCCGCCAGTTCCGCCAGCGTATCAGCTTTGATCGGCGGGAAGACGGAAGGCATGAACATGTTCAGCGATTTGGCATCGATGATGACATAGCCCACCTGATCGGGCTGGGCGGCCACCAGACGGCCCCAGATGGCATAGCGTTTCGGCCAGACATCCTCGCCCTCATCATAGAACCGCTGCGCATCCTTGTTGACGACGATGGAGAAGGGCACGCAATCCAGCCGTGTGACGATCCCGCCATCGAATTTCGGTGCCCGCCCGTCAATGGCGACGGCGTGGCACTGGGTCGGATCGCCAACCTGTGCGATGCCTTGATCCAGCAGATCCGCCAGAACCACGCCGCGGTTATAGGGCGTGCCGCGGATCAAGAAGTTCTTCGCCGCTGGCCCCCATGCGCGTGCCAGCCAGTCGGTGTCGGCCTGAAATCCGCCAGAGGCCACGACGACGGATTTGGGCGAGAGGCTCTTGGCTGCCCCCTCATGGGTATAGTCCACCCGCGTCACCCGGTCGCCTTCCAGTTCGAGATGGGTCACGGCGGCTTCATAGAGCACATCCACGCCTAGCCCTTCGGCGGTGCGGTAATAGGCGTTCACGAGGCTCTTGCCACCGCCGCGAAAGAAGGCGTTGGTACGCGCAAGGGATAGGGTGCCCGACAGCGAGGGCTGAAACCGCACGCCATGGGCTTCCATCCACGGCAGGCATTCCTCGGAAGAGCGGATGGCGAGGCGTGCGAGATGTTCATCCGTCTTGCCACCCGTCACCTTCATCAGATCGGCGAGGTATTCCTCTTCGGTGTAGCTTTCGACCAATGGGCCCAAGGGGCCATGGTGCATGCAGCGGAAGTTGCGGGTGTGGCGCGAATTGCCGCCCCGGTAGGGTTTTGGCGCGGTCTCAAGGATCAGCACGCGGGCGCCGTCTTCGGCGGCGGTGATCGCGGCACAAAGCGCCGCATTGCCGCCGCCGATCACGACGATATCGTAGGTTTCAGTCACAGCAGGTCTCCGTCATAGGTCTCATCGCGCGTGGGCTGGGCGCGCAGGGCGCGCACCCGAACCCGTTGGGCCGCTTCGATATGCGCGCGCATTGCCGCTTCGGCGAGGGCGGCATCACGGGCCTTGATCGCATCCAGAACGCCAAAATGTTCCTCCACCGCTTTCTCGGCACGGTCAGGATCGGTGAGCGTCGTCGGGCCGAGGATCATCAGCGTCTTTTGCAGTGTATGGATCGAGCGGGTCAGAAAACGGTTCTTCGCGGCGTCCAGAAGGGCGGCGTGGAACTGGCGGTTGAGGGTGAAGGCTTCGGGCACATTGCCCAGGGTGGCAAGCTGCTGGTTCATGTCCTGCAATTCTTCGATCTCGATGTCCGAGGCAGCGCGGGCGGCCAATCGCGCGGCGGTGCCCTCCAGCACGGCGCGCATCTCGTAAAGTTCCATCACCTCGGCGTAGTCCAGCGTGCGGATGCTCGCCCCTTGGCGGGGGATATGGGCCACGACACCGTCTGCCTCTAACTGTCGGATCGCTTCGCGCACGGGGGTGCGGGAAACGCCCAAACGTTCGGCCAATTCGGTCTCCCGCAGGCGGTCGCCGGGGTTCAGCCGTCCGGCGCGTAACTCATCCATTAGTTGAGCATAGGCAGAGTTGCCCTGCGGTGTGCGGTCTTCTTCGCTCATAAAACGCCCCCAAAGGTGATTATTGCATACATGTGGATACAATAGTATGCAATAATGATCAAGTCCGATAAACTGCAGGAGTGGACCCCATGCGCATTGCCATACCAACCCGAAGCCGGTCACTTACCCTCATCCTCGCCGGGGCTGGCACTTTGGCCTTCTGGGCGCTTGATCTGCCGCTACCATTCCTTTTCGGCCCTATGGCCGCCTGTCTTATCGCGGCATTGTCGAACGTGCCGATCAAGGGCTTCGGTCAGGTCTCGGTGGCGGCGCGCACGATCCTTGGGGTGGCTGTTGGGGCTTCGATCACGCCTGATCTTTTTCACCAACTTCCACAAATGGCGATGTCGGTGGCGCTGGTCCCGGTCTTTATCGCGTTGATCGGGATTATCGGCGTCCCGTTCTTTCGGCATGTTTGGGGGTTCGACGGGCCGACAGCCTATTACGCCGCGATGCCGGGTGGCCTGCAGGACATGGTGATTTTTGGCACCGAAGCGGGGGGCGATCCGCGGGCGCTGTCGTTGATCCATGCCACGCGGGTGCTGATTATTGTCACCCTCGCGCCTGCCTTCTTGACGCTGGTTTACGGAGCAAGGCTGACCAATCCCATCGGCGCGCCGGTGACGGAACTGCCGGTGGGCGAGATGGCCCTGATGGCCGCGGCAGCCCTGATCGGCTGGAAGGGAGGAGAGCGGATCGGCCTTTTTGGCGCGTCGATCCTCGGCCCCATGATCGTCACCGCTGTCTTGTCACTTTCCGGCCTGATCCACAGCCGCCCGCCCGCCGAAGCCATCCTGGCCGCGCAGTTCTTTATCGGCTGCGGGATCGGCGTGCATTTTCTGGGCGTGACATGGGGCGAGCTGACGCGGGTGGTGCTGGCGGGCATCGCCTATGTGCTGGTGCTCGCCGTCTTGGCCGCAGGTTTCACCGGGCTCGTAACTTGGGCCGGGTTGGGCAACCCGGTCGAGGCATTCCTTGCCTTCGCGCCGGGCGGTCAGGCCGAGATGACGGTGCTGGCCATCGTGACCGGTGCGGATTTGGGCTTTGTCATCACCCACCATCTGACCCGCATCGTGCTGGTGATCGTCGGCGCGCCGCTGGTCGCGGGGTTTATGGCGCGTAGACGGAAGGATTGATCATATGGATCGGTGCGCCTGCCGCATAGGCGTTCACCTGTTCGAAGATATCCGCGAATTGCTTGTCGAATTCGTCTTCGGTGACAAAGCCGATATGCGGGGTGGCGATCATCTTGGGGTGGGACAGCAGCGGGTCGCTGGGGTCGGTCAGCGGCTCGGCATCAAAAACATCCACCGCCGCTGCGCCCAGATGCCCGGCGTTAAGCGCTTGCAGCAGCGCGCCTTCGGCAATCAGCCCGGCGCGCGAGGTGTTCACTAATACCGAACGCGGCGGCATCGCACCGAGGTCGTCGGCGGTGACACTGCCGCGCGTCTCAGATGTAAGCCGCAGATGCAGCGAAACCACGTCACATGTGCCGAAAAAGGCCGCGCGGCTCTCGGGCACGGTTTCGCCATCGGCTTTCGCCTGCGCGCGCCCGGCTTCGGAACTCCACCAGACAACTTCCATGCCAAAGGCGCGGGCATAGTCCGCCACCACTCGCCCGATACGCCCATAGCCATAAAGCCCCAGCCGCCGCCCGCGCAGACTGCGCCCTACGCCCATCTGCCAGTTGCCTGCCTTCACGCTCGTCATCTGCTGCGGCAACTGCCGCATGGCTGCAAGGATCAGCGCAAAGGTCAGTTCCGCCGCCGCATGGTTGGCCCCATCCGCACCTTTGTTGGAACACAGCAGTACTCCCTGGTCGGTGCAGGCCGCGACGTCGACATGCGGATAGGCACCGCGTTGCGAGATCAGGCGCAGGTTTGGCAGACGCTCCAGCAACCCACGTGTCACCTTGGTCCGCTCGCGAAAGAGTACGACGCAGTCGGCATCCTGCAAACGGTCGGCCAAGATGGCCTCATCGGGCTGATGGTCCGTCCAGACGGTGACATCATGCCCCGCCAGCAGGTTAAAGCAGGACAGCCCGCGCAGAGTGTCGAACCAGTCGTCGAGGATATGAACCTTCATCCCTGCACCCTATGCGGAAAGCGCGTTGATCGCTTTGCTCACCCGTTCATGCAGGATCAGCAGATCAGAGTCGCGATCTTTTTGCGTGTTGAGGCTGGCGATCAGCTCGGCACGCAGTTTTTCCAGATCACGGCGGGCGGTGTGGATTTTCTCGTAATTGGTCATCATTTGCTTCTCAATGGGACAACAGAACTGGGATTTTGATCTTTTCAAGCACCTCGGCGGTCACGCCGCCAAGGAAATCTTCGCGAAACTTGGAGTGCTCATAGGCACCCAGCACCAGCAGCGAGGGGTCATGCCGCTCGCAATAGGACAACAGAGTCTGTGAAACCGGATGGGTTGTCGGAAAGTCCTCATGCACCGCTTCGACGCCGTGGCGGTCGAGGTGGGTCATCAAATCGGTGATCGGCCAGGATGTGCGTTTGCCCACTGTCAGAACGCTGACCCGGCCATCGGCCTCAAGCAGGCGCAGGCTGTCTGACAATGCCCGCGCGGCGGCGCGCCCGCCGTCCCATGCCAGCGCCGCGTGGCTGTGCTGCGCGCCTGCGTCATAGCCCGCAGGCACCACGATCACAGGGCGCCCGGACTGCAAGGCGATGCGATCGGGGTGGTGTGTCACATGGGCGTCGTCACTCTCGGTCCGGGCACCGACGATCAGCATGTCATAGTACCGCGCGCCTTCAGAAAGCAGCATGTCGACGCGGCCGGTCTCTTCGCGGAAATCCAGCGCGTCGCCCAGACCGAGGGCGGGGCGGAGTTCTTCGAACCGGCGGATGACCTCGGCCAAGATTTCGCTGTTGGCAGCCTCCAACAGGGCGCGGGCCTCTTCGGGGATCCAGCGCGAGCGTCGGTCGATCACCTCATGCGCGGTATGCGCAAGGATCGCCGTCACATGCGCGCCGCGCCGTTTCGCGAGCGAGGCCGCATAGCGCAGCGCGGCTACGGAGGCATCGGAACCGTTGAAGGCGACAAGCAGGTTCATCACGGGCATGTCAGCGGCCCTCCCAAATGCGCGAGGGGACAAAGACACAGCCATCCGCCAGCTTGCGGGCTGTTCGCAGCAGCCCGGCGGAGTTCAGCGCGAAGCCGTCCGACGTGTCGTAATCCACCAGCACGTCGATCGTGCCAGAGGCATGTTCAAGCACCACATCGGCGGGGCTTTGGCCGGGACGCTCAAGTAGACCGTCTGCCACACTGCCGGGGGTGAGCGCGCAGGAAGCAAGGCATTGCGCCCCGGTCACCGCCATGGAGGGGTGCGTGTTCCACGGCATGAAATAGCGCGTCGCGATGGTGCCACCGTTCTGGGCTGGGGCGAGCAAGCCGAACTTCGGCGTAACGGATTTTGCCACGTCTCCCATGCCCATGGCGGCCCCGGCCTGAAGGCGGATGGCTTCCATACGGGCAAAGAAATCCTTGTTCGCGTCAAGCTCGGCCACGCTCTCGTACCCCGTCAGGCCAAAGTCCGCCGCGCGGGCGATAACCATCGGCATGGCAACATCCATGCAGGTGACTTCGATCCCGTCAAAAGTATCGCGGATACTGCCCGTGGGCAAAAACGCCCCGGTCGAAGAGCCGACAACCCCCATGAAGTTCAGCGCCACGGCTGCACCGGCACCGGGCACGCCCGCGATCTCGGTGTCGCCGTCATAGGTGAGCACGCCGCCGGGGGTCAGCACTTTGGAGAGCACCTTGGCCCCGGTGTTGACGGCATGGATCTTCACATCGGTCACATCGCCGGTTGGCTGGACGAGGCCCAATTCCACCGCCGCAGGACCAACACCCGACAGGATGTTTCCGCAGGTCGGTTTGAAGTCGACCAGCCGATCCTCAACCGAGACTTGGGCGAAGAAATAGTCCACGTCGGCCCAAGCGTCGTCTGAAGGCGATAGCATCGCGACCTTGGTGGTGACCGCCGCGCCGCCGCCGATGCCGTCGATGTTGAGCGGATGGCCGGAGCCCACCACAGCGAGCAGCACCTCGGCGAGGGTTTCGCGGTCTTCAGGCAAATCCGCTCGGTTGAAGTATGGCCCCCGCGAGGTGCCGCCGCGCATGAAGAGATAGGGGATAGCAGTCTGTGTCATCTCTAAGCTCCTCAGTTCAGCGGCCAGGGCAGATCGACTGCGCCTTGCAGCAGACCCGGCGGGAAATCACGGTTGAGTGCCCCGGCCATGACGCACATCAGCGCGATGCCGCAGGCCGTCAGGATCAGGGTTTTCGGCCAATGCGCCTGTGCGCGGACCCGCAGGAAGCTGATCAAAAAGCCCAAGAGCGCGAGGATGAAGCCGACGAAGTATGTGGCGACAATCAACCCCACGAACCACGCCAGCGTGCTCCAGAGGCCATAGGGCGCATCCGCGTCCTCGCCCGAGACTTCCTTGTCGGCAAAGATCGAATCTCCTTCAGGCCGCAGGATCATCTGCACCAGCAAGATCAGCAGCGCGGCCAAGGCGATGCCCCCCACGACCAGCGGCACGATCTTGTCGGTCATGTTGTAGTCAGGGATCAGCGACGCATTGATCAGCGCGGCCACGACGTATCCCATGATGATCAGCAAAAAGACCAGCGGCGCGCGTTTGGAGCCGGACTGAACATCGCCTTCAGCCATGATCGACTTGGCCTGACGCAGACCCAGCACGACAGAGACCACGGTGACGATCAGCAGCACGATGACGATGGGGGAAAAGATATAGTCCATCCCATCCTCAAAAGATTTGCGGAACCGGAACGACGCGATCTGAAACGCTTGGTTCGAGAATTTCTCGACCGGGTTGGACAGCACGAAGCCGATCAGGAAGGCCGGGCGCGACCAGTCGAAGCGGCGCAGGAAGATACCGATCAGGCCGATCACGAAAAGCGCGAGGATATCTTCGAAGTTTTGCCCGGACTGAAATGCCGCGAAGGAGATCAGCATGAAGAGGAACGGCGCGAGGTAGGTGAAGCGGATCGTTGTCAGCTTGGCGATTCCGCCCGAGGCCGCGATGCAGACCAGCGTGCCCACAACATTGGCCAGCGCCAGCAGCCAGACAATCGAATAGGTGATGTCGAGGTTGTCGCGCAGCATCGAGGGGCCGACTTCGATCTCGCCGGACCCCAGCAGGGCGATGGCGCCGATGAAAATCGCCATGGAGCCAGAGCCGGGAATGCCGAACAGCAGGGTAGGGACCAAGCCGCCGCCCTCTTTCGCGTTGTTCGAGCTTTCCGGCCCGATCACGCCGCGCACTTCGCCTTTGCCGAAGTTCGATTTGTCCTTCGTCGTTTGAACCGCGTGGCCATAAGCGATCCAGTCAACGACTGACCCACCAAGGCCGGGGATGACGCCGACCACCACGCCGATCAGTGAGCAGCGCACCGACAGCCATTTGTTGGCAACCCAGTCGCGCACGCCGTCGCCCCAGCCCGCGCCGAGTTTGGCTTCTTTTGAAATCGCCCGGTCTTGGCGCAGGAGCGATACGATCTCGGGCACGGCAAAGATGCCAAGGCCCACGATCACCAGTTTCAGGCCGTCTGTTAGATAGGGGATGTCATAGGTCGCCATCCGCAGGGAGCCGCCCGCATCAGCCTCGCCGATGGTGCCGATCAGCAGGCCGAGGCCCGCTGCCGCCAGACCTTTAAGCGCTACGCGCCCCGCCAGCACCGCCACCATCGACAGGCCGAGGATCGAGATCATCAGCATCTCGGGCAGGCCGAAAGACAACACGATGGGCCGCGCAACAACGATGAACAACGTCAGGAAAGCCGCGCCGACCAGCCCGCCGAAGAGCGATGAGGTGAAAGCCGCCGAAAGCGCCCGCGCGGCTTGGCCTTTCTTGGCCATGGGAAAGCCATCGAGCACTGTGGCTTGGCTGGCCGAAGACCCCGGAATGCCCATGAGGACGGAAGCGAAAGTGTCCGAGGTTGGCACCACGGCGACCATGCCGATCATCAGCGCCAGACCCAGCACCGGGTCCATGCCGAACATGAAGGGCAAGAGCAGAGACAATCCCGCGATCCCACCGAGGCCGGGAAAGACGCCGACAGCCAGGCCCATGACGACGCCCAACACCAGATATCCCAGTACTACAGGTTGCAAAATTAGAGCCCATGCCTGGCCAAGCGCAGGCAGAGCGGTTGCGAACAGATCCATCGCACCGACCTCGAAATGTTAGATTAAAGGGAGGGGGTGGCCCCGGGGCGCGCCCGGGGCCAAGAGGGTTTCGCTTACTTCAGCGAAACGCCATAGGCTTCTTGCAGCCAGTTGGTGACAAAGGCTTTCGCCTCCGCGGAGACGGTCGTGCCGCGCTGTGTTGCCTTGGCTGCGCCTTCACCTACGAAGACAGGGTATTTCCCGACGCGCTTCTCGGCAATTTGGGCAAAATCTTCGCGGTTGCGCACCGCGTCAAAGGCTGCCGTGTAGGTTTCGATCACGTCATCGGGCGTCCCTGCGGGCAGGAAGGCGATCTTTTGCACCGGAAAACCTGCGATGAAGAAGGCTTTCCACGCGTCCCAAGCCTCACCTTCGGTCTCACAGCCTTCGGTCGCTTCGCAGACTTCCTTGAAGGTCAGGATGTCGGGGAAAGTGGGGTCACGAACGATGTTGCCGTCTTCGTCCAGCGCGCCCCATGTCATCATCGGCACGGCTTGACCCTTTTCGACCAGATCGGCAGAGGCACCGAGGTAGCTCGACGAGGTCTGGTAGTCGATTGTGGCCTCGCCGCGCTCAAACATCAGACGGCCATCGCCACGGCCCTTGATGCCAAAAACCGGCTCTACATTCATGCCCAGCATTTCCCATGCCAGCAGCGGCACGAGGTCAAGGCGCGTGGCCCCTTGCGAGCCGTAGATGAAGTTGATGTCTTTAAGGTTATTGGCGGTGCCATCGAATTTCTCACCGTCCGCGGGGTTCAGATAGGCGACCCCGCCGGTGCCCGATGCCATGACAGGCTTCCAGTCGCTGTACTCATACCGCACGCGCGGATCGTCCAGCAGATAGGGGAACTGGGTCGAGCCGGAGGTGCCGAAAAGGACCGTGCCCTCGTCATGCTCTTGCTCTTGGAACCAGTTGGCACCTTTGGTTGAACCCGCGCCCGGCATGAACTTGACCACGACGGTGGGGTTGCCGGGCAGTTCTTCGGACAAGAGCGGCGCAAAGAAGTTGGCCCATTTGGCCGAGCCGCCGGTTTCCGAGAAGGGGATGACCCACTCGATGGTTTTCCCTGCAAAGTCGACCTCGGCCAGCGCCGGGGCGGCAAGGCAAGCAGCAGATACAGCGGTTGCGGCGAAATACTTGATAGTCATTGGTGTCCTCCCGTAGACATTCTGTATCGGTCAGACTTTCACGCCTGCCGTAATTCGTATTTGTTTCAGGGAACGAATCCCTCCTCCAACACGGGCACACTGCCTTTCCAACCTTGCGCGAAACTTGCGCATCAGGATTAAGTTTTAATCATGCGCATTGCAGTCATCGAAGACAATGAGGCTCTGGCACAGGGAATTGCCCATCGCTTGCGCGATCGGGGCCATGCGGTAGACCTGCTGCATGACGGGGAAGATGCTGACATTTTCTTGCGACATGAGGGGGCTGACCTGATCGTGCTGGACTGCAACTTGCCCGGTTGTGACGGGCTGGAGGTTCTGAGCCGTCTGCGCCGCCGCGGCGATGGCACGCCAGTGATCCTGCTGACCGCGCGGGCGGAGACTTCAGAGCGAGTAGCAGGGCTGGATGCCGGAGCCGATGATTACCTGACCAAACCCTTCGAGATGGATGAGCTCGAGGCCCGGCTGCGTGCCATGGCGCGGCGCAAAAACCTTGAGTTCGCCGCCCGCGACGCGATTGGCCCCTTGGTCTTTGACCGCACGAACCGGCAGCTGCTGGAGGGGGAGCAGCCACTGGCTTTTCCTCGTAAAGAACTGGCGACGCTTGAATGCCTTCTCGAAAGGCGCGGGCGGATCGTCTCGAAATCCCAACTGATCACCCACGTCTATGGCACCGGGGCTGCGCAGGAAGACAGCGCCATCGAGCCGCATGTGTCCCGTCTTCGCAAACGGTTAGAGCCCTTCGGCATCCGCATTAAAGCCGCCCGTGGGCTGGGCTATATGTTGGAGGTCGACAGCGCATGACCTCGATGTCGCTGCGCTCTCGGCTTTTCATGTTGATCCTGCCGCCGCTGCTGCTGCTTTCGATCGTTCTGGGGTTTTGGCGCTTTGAAGTGGCGCAGCGCACCTCTGAAACCCTGTTCGACCGGAGCCTGCTGGCCGCGGCCTTGGCAATCTCTCGCGATGTGGCAATCTCAGGCGGGGATGCGCTGTCTCCCAGCACGCGGGACTTCGTCTCGGACGCCGGGGGCGGGGAGCTTTTTTACCACGTCACGGGTCCTGGTGGCATCTACATTACCGGCTATGCCTATCCGCCCGTTTCTGGCGGTCGGGCGGGCGAGGATCGGCTGAACTACACGATGGCGGAATATCGGGGCGAGCCTGTGCGGGTTTTGCGGATGCGAGAGAGCACGACCATCGGAAACCTCACGGGCGATACGATCGTCACCGTCTGGCAAAGGGACAGTGACCGAAATGCCTTTGCCGCCGCTCTGGCGCGCCGCGCGGCGGCGTTGATCGCCAGCCTGATGGCGGCCCTTGCTTTGGTGGTCTGGTTCGGGGTGAAGATCGGCCTGCGCCCCTTGAACGATTTACAAGATGCGATCCAACACCGATCTCCCGATGACCTGCGCGATATCCGCCGCCCGGTCCCGGCCGAGGTCTTTGGTATTGTCGCCACTTTGAACAGGCTTTTCGGGCAGGTGCGCCAGAGCATTGAGGACCATCAGGTCTTTATCTCCAACGCCGCGCATCAGCTGCGCAACCCGGCCTCAGCACTGTTGTCATTGGCCGAGGTTTTGCCAGATGTCAGCGACCCGCAAGAGCGTCGCCTGCGCGAACGTGAATTGATCGCCGCCGCACGTAAATCGGCGCGGCTCGCCAATCAGTTGTTGTCTCTCGAACGGTTGCGCTACGACGAGACGTCAACATTCGATAGACTGGAACTTAACGCTGTCGCTGCCGAAGTATGCAGTGACTTTGCCCCGACGGTCCTGTCGCGGGACATAGGCTTTGGCTTTGAGCCGTATCCTGCACCTTTGCCCGTGAATGGTGATAGCGTGCTGCTGGGTGAGGCGATCACCAATCTACTTGAAAACGCGCTGTCCCATGGGGGCCCAGGCCTCTCAGCGATCCGCGTGAGCACCGTGGCCGAGGCGGGGTATGCGGTGCTGACCGTACAAGATGACGGCATCGGCATCCCCAAAGACAGCACGCAGGCCGCGTTTCAACGGTTCGGTCAATTAAGCGAAGGGGAGGGCAGCGGGCTTGGGCTTGCCATCGTTCAGGATGTCCTGCGCCGTCACGGTGGTGACGTCGAGCTGTTGCCGCAGGAGCGGGGGTTGGTCGTGCGGTTGAAAGTCCCGTTGGTGTCGCCGGTCGCAGAGCCCTGACACAAACAGCGCGCCGCTTACTACTCAAATTCGTGTACCCAGTTACATAGGTAAATGCATCGATCCTTTCGACCGCGTCGTGGTTTGGTGCAGACTTACCGTTCTAAATCAAATTCGCTTGCTTGCAGGTATTTAGCTTTATGCAATTCGGTTTCTTGGTCTGCAAGCGGCGCATAGGGAGCGGCAAGGCGACAGAGTTCCGATGGTGCGACAAAGCACGAATGGCCGTTTTGGGCGGATTGCGGACCTTCGCTGCAGGTGCGAAGCATGGGGAAGACAATGGTGAAAGCGGGCGTATCACGAGCGGCTAAGACTTCATTGTCTTTCTAAAAAGCTGACCTGCCCAAAGTCGACAGATCCACGTGCCGGTTTGTTCGATTTCAGAAAGGCAGGCGGATGCACGATACAGGAGCTTGCTATTTTCTTTGCCAGTGGACCGCGATCGCTTGAACGTGGGACTAGAGCCATCTTTCAAACGACCGCGGCACTGCGATTACTTCCCGGTGAAAGTGTATTTGCCTTCTGCCCGCACATACAGCATGCAATCATCTTCGATCTGGCAAGACAGATCATATGATCCGCCTGTTTCAGAGCCGAAATAGCTGCCGGGAACCAGATCGCTTTCTGTGGAGCCTTCCGGGACGGTTAGGTCCGTTTTGCCGGAGATTGTGACAGCGCGGAGCAATCCAGCATTGCTTTCGAGCGTGCCGGAAGTTCCTGCCGGAATTTTCAGGAATGTTGCATTGTTTGCGCTGGTCTCTCCCCAAAGGTAGGCGAGCTGCGGGGCGGCGGTGTTGTCCTTGGCGGCAGGCTGATCGATCCATGTCACATCATCCGTGCTTAGCCAGACAACGTTGCTTGAATCCAAATTCACTGGAAGTTCGTGGTTGTCAAAAGCCTCTTCGGTCGGCCGGACCAGATATGGCCCTTCGAGGATCTCCAAAAAGATCGTTGCGCCGCCCTCTGCCGCCGCAGATGTGATGTGAGGCTCACCCGCCGGCTGTGACCAAAAAGAGCCCGGCCCCATCCACATGTTTGCGGCATCGGGATCATCATTGTGGACTGCACCTTCGATAACGATGCCCCGATAGGTAATGTTGTGAATATGGGGCGGCGAAGAAAAGTTCTCTCCGAATTTGATAATGGCACCGGTGGGCACGTCTTTGGCTATATCCCCCCAGAGCACGCCGGCCTGAGGTGCTGCGTCTCCGCGTGCAGGGTTGAGCGGCTGATAAGTAACATCCGAAAATTTCACGATCTCGGTGGCTTCTTGTGCAAAGGATTGCTGAGAACTTAGCGACAGGGCTATTGCGGCTATGGGCAGAACGGAGTGTTTCATCATGTCATATACTTTCGTGGTTAAAGCGTCTTGGCTCGTTGCCGGGAGTGAGATACTATGAACCCAACGAATGATAATGGCTTCAAAAAATAATATACTATTTGGCTGTGGCAAAAAATGATTAACGATCTGAAATTGCTGGAATTGTTCGTTCGGGCAGCGCGGTTGGGAGCTATCGGTAAGGCCGGTGCAGAGTTTGGTTTGTCGCCGACGAGCGCGACGCAACGCATTCAGGCACTCGAATCCGAAGTGGGCGCGCAGCTTTTGCACCGGACAACTCGAAGTGTCAGTGTGACGCTTGAAGGGGAGCGCTTGCTGAAACATGCAGAGCGGATTTTCGAGACGGTGCAGGACGCCATGCTTGACGTAAGTGGCGAAAATCAAGTCCTGCGCGGCACTCTAAGATTGGCTGGCCCTGCCTCATTCGGGCGGAAGTACATTGCGCCATTTGTGACGGAATTCTTGTCGATGCATCCGGGTTTGACCGTGCAACTCCACCTTAGTGATACGGTTTTTGACATCGTGGATAACGGGTTCGATTGTGCTATCCGGTTGGGTGCTCTGGAAAGTTCGAGCCTCAAGGCGCAAAAGCTTAGTTCATGTCCACGTATTCTGGTTGCTGCGCCAGACTACCTAAAAGCGATGGGCACGCCACAAACGCCACAGGACCTGGTTCATTTTGACTGCGTGATTCGCGATGCATTGCAGAATTGGAAGTTCAAAGGGCCTCATGGGGAGGAAGATGCCGTCAAAGTCGCGGGCCGTTTTGTGACCAATCTTGCAGAGGGTGTTACCGAAGCTGCCATTTCCGGCTTTGGCATCGCGCGCAAATGTACGTGGGAAGTTGCCGAGCATCTTGAAAGTGGTGAACTGGTAACTGTCCTGGACAGATATATCGTAGCGCCGGAGTGGAACATTCACTTCATGCGCCCGCCCGGCGGGATCGAGCCGCTTAGGGTCCGGCAATTCAGATCGTTTATCAAACAAAAGATGGCGCAGGTGCCGACTTTGGGGCAGTGAAGTGGTTTTTACAATGACCGGTAACTTGCGACCCACGACCGAACAGCGCCGTTTTGGATTATGGTGCCCGATATACACAGCAGGGCATATATGGCCGGATTGGATTGGACTGGGCGTGAGATTGACCTCAAGGCGTTCGCCAACAAGGGTCTCATTATTTCACAAAATGATACGCTTACATTTGTGAAAATGTTCGTGTTTCGCTACGCTATATAAGCCTAATTCAGCACGTCAGCCCATTCGGGATGTTTCCGAAACTGTGAGGCGGCGAAGGGGCACAGCGGCACGATCTTTTTGCTTTGCTTTCGCATGTCAGCGACAATTTGTTCAATAAGCATCTGCCCGTACCCGCGACCCCGCAAGGCGTCGTCGACTTCGGTGTGGTCGATGATGACGATCTTATCTCCAGCTTTGGAGAAGGTCGACACGGCCTCGCCATCCTCGGTTCGGAGGACATAGCGTCCCCCTGTTTCTCCGTCTTCAAAATCTACCTGCATGAGGGGCTCCGTCAAATTTTCAACTGAGGTTCAGCTATTCAAATGGTTCCAGACCTCGCTCATGACGACCGAGCCTTCGCCCACCGATGACGCCACTCGCTTGACCGAACCGGACCGCACGTCGCCAACTGCAAAAATGCCGTGGGTCGATGTTTCAAACGGCGATCGGCCACCGTTTTCGGTGCCTGTCAGAACGAAGCCCTTATCGTCCAACGCGGCGTGCCCGGCCAGCCAATCTGTATTGGGCGCAGCCCCCGCCATGATGAAAACCGTGCGGCTGTCATAGCGATGATGTGTGCTGTCGGCTTTGTTTTTCACTGTCACTGCGGATAGCTTGTCATCGCCATGCAGATCGGAAATTTCTGCTTGGTAATGGATTGTTATCCGCGGATCGGCCTCAAGACGCGACGACAGATAATCCGACATAGACGCGGCAAGGCTACCGGAGCGCACCAGAAGATGCACATGCGCAGCTGTGCGGCTGAGGAACATGGCCGCTTGCCCCGCGGAATTGCCACCGCCTACAACGATGGCTTCCGAGTTTCGGCAAAACCGAGCTTCCATTTCTGTGGCGGCATAATAAACGCCGACGCCTTCGAATTCTTCCAGTCGCGGGATCGGCAGCTTGCGATACTGAACACCCGTTGCCACCACAATCGACCGTGCGCAGAGTTCGCGTCCGTTTGAACAGGTCGCGTAAAAGCGGTCGTCGCGATAGGCTAATGCCTCGATCCGCAATGGCATGGCAAATCGGGTGCCGAATTTCATCGCTTGGACTTCACCGCGCCACACAAGGTCTCCACCTGAAATTCCCGTTGGAAACCCCATGTAGTTCTCGATCCGGCTGGAGGTGCCTGCCTGCCCACCGATGGCGATATCTTCTGCGACGACGGCAGATAGCCCCTCGGCACCAGCATAGACCCCTGCGGCTACGCCCGCAGGCCCGCCCCCGACAATCAGGACATCGACCACTTCGCCGTTCGGGATCACCAGCTCAAGCCCCAATGTCCGAGCGAGCTTTTCCGGCGTCGGATCGTAAATCACCTCACCGCCAAAAATCACCGCAGGGCCACAACCTTGTAGATCACAGCTTGTGCGTTCCGCGTCGGCCTCGGCACTATCAAGATCAATCAGTTGCGCCGCGATCCGGTTGCGCTGTGCAAAGACGGCGATCTTTTGAATATCCTTGTCAACATCCGCGCCGATCAACTTGAGCTCGGTTTGTCCATGCTCGATGTTTCCGCGGCGCCTGGCGGCAAAAACAGTCAAAATTATATCGCTCATCTCGGGGATGCGGGACATCAGTTTAATCAGGTCTGCGTTTTGGACCGCGATCACTGTCGAGGTTTCACACGCCCTCATTTGGATCATCGACACCGCACCGGACAGCGTCCCGATTTCACCGGTAAATTGGGATGCACCCATCGTGGCCGCGATTGTCCGCTCCTGCGTAATCGGATGCACAACCTCTATCTCCCCGCTTTCAATATAAAGCAATTCCTCCAGCGGATCACCGGGTCGAATGATCGTGTCGCCTGCGGCATAGGTCCGTATCGTTCCAACCTGTCGCAGCGCTTCGACATGGTCCGCATGCAGGGGCGTCCGCTGCATCTGACTAAGATCGTTGGCAAAGCTTTCCATGCTTGGCGTCCTTTTTAGCTATTTGTTGGTTGCTCTCGGCGCGTCGCACCCCCGTTGATGAGAATAAACGCATGATGCACAGGCGCTCAATGAACCTTATGTTACAGGCATGCCGCACGTTATTTCCGTCGCATATTCGGGCGGCCTGAACCGCCCGAATATATCGCTATGTTAAGGGACAACCCGGCCTTAGAACGGCGCGAAATTGTCAAATTCTTCCGTTGGTACGGACCACCTGTCCTTGGCCGAGATTTGCGGCGTCGGCGTGCTGCCATGCGGAATTTGTCCGTGTTGACCATACAGCCACAGAACAAAGTTATAGCGTTCGCCTTCAGTGATCGGCTCGGACGCGTGGGGGACGCTGCCGTGGTGGATCAGGGCGGTGCCGGGTTCAAAAGTCAGTTTTTCAACGCGGCGTGAAACCGGATCGATGAAGCTTACCGCAGAACCGGAGTACCCTTCATCGGGCAGGTTCAGGTTGATATTCAATGTCACCGCAGAGGCATCCGAATGAGGGCGCAGGGACGTATCTTTGCTGGCCTGCCACCGGATAGAGAACCCGAATGTCTGTGTGTCGTAGCCTACAACGTCAGGGAACAGCAGACGAGACACGGGCCGCATGTAGGCGTCCATCATCTCGCGGTAGAAGCCCTGAAACCCGGGCGCGGCAAGATACCCTTCGGAGCGCGGGTCAAGCATGGCACCACCACGGTTCAGCACGATCCCGTAAGGGGGGCGCAATGGGATGTCCGCATCGGCAACGCCGTCAAGGTATTCACGCAGGGCCGCAAGGCGTTCGACATCAAAGAATTGCGCGCGATAGACGCCGGGGAACACTTCTTCCCACAGGTCCTTGACCGCACCTTCGGCTGTCGGATCTACCCAAGCCTGCTCCACGGCCGCGCGCAGTTTCGGATCGAAAATAGAGCTGTCGAGCTGAGGCAGTTTAGCCTCGTTCTCCGTCTGCCATTCTGACCAAGCGCGTTCAAACAGATCGCGGTTCTGGTTCCAGAATTGTTGGACAGAGAACTCGCGGTTAAGCATTTGTTCCCGGCTTGGGCGCGCAATGGAACGGGCTTGTTGAAGAGATGAAAGGGTCATTTAGGGGCATCCTTCTTATGTTGGAGCAGGTTTGATAAGCAATACTTATTGATCTCTCTCAGCTTGATAAACGGGCGTATTTTGTAATCAAAATTCGGTTAATGGATATAATCATCCGTTCGGGTTGGGACGCAGTTTTTCATCAAAATCCTATTTCGGAAAAACGAATGGCGCGGCGAGCCGAAGCCCGCCGCGCCATGCCGAACGCGCCTTGTGGTGCGTTATACGTCCACGACGACCTTGCCGATAGCCTTGCCGCTGGCAAGCCGGTCATAGGCTGCACCGACCTCTTCAAGGGTAAACTGGGGCTCATCCACGACCGGTTTCAATGCGCCGCTATCTACCAGCTTTGCCAGTTCGGCCAGGATTGCACCGTGGTCTGCGCGGTCTTTGTCATGCAACATCGGGATCAGCATGAATACGACATGCAGTGAGGCACCCTTGAGGTGGGCGGGGGACAGGTCAAGCTCTGCCAACGCGAGCGTCGTGGCCACATGGCCGTTCAAGGCGACCGCGTTGAATGAGTTCGTCAGGTTGCCAGCGCCGACTGTATCCAGCACCGCATCAAAACCTGTGCCGCCTGTGTGTTTGGCGACATAATCCTCGACGGACTCCGCCTTGAAATCGATCGCTTCGGCACCAAGAGCACGCACAACAGATAGGCGTTCATCGCCGCTGTCGGTGGCATAGACATCTGCGCCGAACTCACGCGCCAATTGCACGCCGATGTGCCCGACACCGCCAGAACCGCCATGCACGAGTACCTTCTGGCCCTCGCTTACGCCGGCCCGCTTGAGCCCCTCATAAGCGGTGATCCCGACCAGCGGGATCGCGGCCGCTTCGCGCATGGATAGGGATTTCGGCTTTTTCGCGATCAGCCGTGCATCAGCCGGCATGTATTCCGCCAGAGCGCCCTGAAGGTTGGCCAGACCACCGGCGCAGCCATATACTTCGTCGCCCACGGCGAAACCGGTCACACCCTCGCCGACTTCTTCAATCGTGCCAGCAAAATCCATGCCCAAAACAGCAGGTGTAGCGGGGGCAAAACCAAGGTCCGTGCCCATATTGCGGATCATCATGTCGATTGTGTTGATACTGGTTGCTTGAACGCGAACAATCACATGACCGGTGTCTGCGGTTGGTTTGGGCAGCTCGGTCAATGCAAAGGGGGAGTTGGGTCCGTATTCGGAGAGGGCCATGGTTTTCATCGGGTTTTCCTTTCGATGTGTTTGTTGACACAGAACTAACACGTCTGAATATTTGGGTAATCGGTGCAATTCGGAGTTCAGTTTTCGGATTCTGAAGGTAATGCTGTCATCTGCGCGTGGACGGCGACCAAACAGAAAGAACCGCACCGTGAATACGGGCGCGGTTCTTGAGAAGTGACCTTAATAAGGGGAGTTTAGTTGATGTCTTGAACCTTCATGACCAGATCGCCCCAATTGCGCTGGTTCTCGATGTCGTGCTCAAGCCCTTGTTCGTCAGCCACTGTGAAACGCTTGATGGCCGGGGTTTTGCTGGTCGCTTGATAAAGCCAATAGGCCTCTGCCTTCAGGGCTTCTTCAATTGGTTTGTCGATAGATTCGTAAACCATCTGCTTACAAGCGTTAATCGAAGCCGCGGGAAATTTGGAAATGCGCTGCGCCAGCGCGTCAACGTAGGGGCCGATCTCATCGGGCTCAAGCGCCTTGTTAATTGTGCCGAACCGTTCCGCATCATCTGCGTCGTAATCATTTGCGCTAAGGATAATTTCCAACGCTTTGCCCAAACCTGTTTGACGGGCCATGCGCGACGCGCCGCCTCCACAGGGCAGAATGCCCATGCCGACTTCCATTTGCATAAACTTGTACTTGCCACGCGCGGCGAACCGCATGTCGAGCGCCAGTGCCAGTTCATGGCCTCCGCCACGTGCAAACCCTTCCAGCTTCGCAATGGTCGCTTGCGGCACCCTGCTAATCCGTTCGCATACCATTTGTAGGTCAAGCAATACCGCGTTTTCGCGCGAAACGGCTTCGATCGCCATATCTTTAAGAAGCTCCGTGTCGTAATGCGCCACCCAGATTTCGGGGTGCGCCGACTGGAAGATTACAACTTTTGTATCGCGGTCCCGCTCAAGCCGCATGGCAAGGCTGTTCAGGTCTGCGAGCATCTCTTGTCCCTGGATGTTGACCGTTCCATAATCGAACGTCACGGTAGCGATGGCATCTTTGACATCGACGCTAAACGTTGTGAAATTCTCGTACTTCATAGCATCTCTCCGTTGTGGTGCCCTGTTTTGCGCAGGGCTTGAGTTGTGAGCCGAAGCTCTTTTTCGTCCCCCTATGATGAGATGATCCAAATCTTGGATAAACGGGGGTGAAGTGAGCTACAGAATTCGGATTTTGAATATAAATTGCGTGCCGCTTTATTGCTGAGTCGATGTCCGTCTTTCTTCGACGCGCAGACCAATTCCTGCTCAAGGTGCGCCACACTCTGGCTCAATGTGTCTCAAACTGTCTCACGGTGAGACAGTTTGCGCGATCAAGCCCCGCGTGGGCGTCAGCACCGTTGTTCCGGAGCCCAACAGGTTCAATCCTACTTCCAGCGTTCATGCGGCAGGGAGAGGCCGCGCACATGGGAGGAGGAATTCATGTCACCAACACGCGAAGAACAGCATTGGATGTATCGCAATATGGTCACGAGCCGGAGGTTCGAAGAAGCCATTGCGAAGATCTATTTCGAGGGTAAATCACCGGCGTTCAACATGGCCAACGGGCCGATCCCGGGTGAAATGCACCTGTCCGACGGGCAGGAGCCAGTGGCGGTGGGGGTTTGCGCGCACCTGACTCCCGAGGATGTGGTCACAGCCACCCACCGTCCACACCATCAGGCCATCGCCAAGGGCGTTGATCTGGACAAAATGGCCGCCGAGATCTTCGGTAAAAAAACCGGCTTATCCGGTGGTCGCGGCGGGCATATGCATCTCTTTGATGACAATGTGAACTTTGCCTGTTCTGGCATTATCGCGCAGGGCATGGGCCCCGCCGTCGGTGCGGCGCTCAGCCGCAAGATGCAAGGCAAGCCGGGCGTCGCCGTGGCCTTCGTCGGTGAAGGCGCGGTGAACCAGGGCGGCTGGCACGAGGCGATGAACCTCGCTGCCGTTTGGAACCTGCCTTTTATCTGCGTGGTCGAGGACAACGGCTGGGGCATTTCTGTTGCCAAAGAAACCGCCAGCAGCATCGGCAGCCACGCAGATCGCGCGGCGGCTTATGGCATGCCCGGAAAACGCATTGAGGGAAACGACCCCTACGCCATCTTTGAAGCAGCAGGCGAGGCGATTGCCCGAGCACGAGCGGGTGAAGGCCCCTCGCTGCTGGAATGTGAAACCTACCGTTTAGCGGGCCACTTTATGGGTGACGCCGAGGCCTATCGCCCCGAAGGGGAAAAGGACGCGCTGTTTGAAAAAGATCCGATCCCCAAAATGAGGGAAAGATTGCTTGCCGATGGTGCCGCCAGCGAGGCGGAACTGGACACGATCGAGGAAGAATCTGCCGCGCGCGTTGATGCCGCGATCAGATTCGCCCGCGAAAGCGATGATGCAGCCCCCGAAGACGCGCTGACCGCCGTCTTTGCAGCATAAACGGGAGGAAAAGACATGACCAAACCGAACGAAAGAAAACTGACCATCGCCCGCGCTATGGCGGAAGCCACGGCACAGGAAATGCGTATCGATCCATCCGTTTTCGTGATGGGCGAGGACATCGGCCCCTTGGGCGGCGTCTATGGCAACACCCGTGGGTTAATAGAGGAGTTCGGGGCGGAACGCATCCGTGACACACCGATTTCGGAAACGGCCTTTATCGGTGCCGCTGTTGGTGCGGCGCAGGATGGCATGCGTCCGGTGGTCGAACTGATGTTCGTCGACTTTTTTGGCGTCTGCTTTGATGCGATCTACAATCTGATGGCCAAGAACGTCTATTTCTCCGGCGGCAACGTGAAAGTGCCAATGGTTCTGATGACATCAACCGGTGGTGGCTATTCCGACGGCGGCCAGCATTCGCAGTGTCTGTACGGCACCTTTGCTCACCTGCCCGGAATGAAGGTTGTGGCCCCATCCAATGCCTATGACGCCAAAGGGTTGATGACGGCCGCCATGCGCGACGACAGTCCGGTGGTTTACATGTACCACAAGGGGCTACAGGGCATGGGTTGGCTTGGCACCGAGGCGGGGGCGACTGTGCATGTGCCGGAAGAGACCTACACTCTGGAAATCGGCAAGGCCAAGGTCGTGCGCGAAGGCAAGGATGTATCCATCGTCAGTTGCGGCATGGGCGTTCACAACGCTTTGAAGGCCGCCAAGAAGCTTGAAGAACAAGGCGTCAGCGCCGAAGTCGTCGATCTTGTCAGCCTTGTGCCGCTGGACCGTGACACCATCCGCGCCAGTGTCGCCAAGACCGGCAGGCTGATCGTCGTGGACGAGGACTACATGAGCTATGGTCTGTCCGGCGAAATCATCGCCTCCGTGACCGAGCATGATATCTCGGTTCTCAAGGCCGCGCCGAAACGCGTTGCCTTCCCCGATGTGCCGATCCCATTCGCGCGGGTGATGGAGCAGTTCTGCCTGCCCAACCCTGACAAGATCGTCGCTGCCTGGGACGAGATGCAAGCGGCCTGAGCCGAACTAAAACCAACAAATCACTAATCAACGGGGTCGCATGCAGCGCGACCCCGAACAGGAAAGGACACCTAAAATGGCAACAGATATCGTCATCCCATCCGACCTCTGGGAAGAGGACGAAGAAACAGTGATCACCGGCTGGCTTGCTGATGATGGCGCGACTGTCGAAGAGGGAGCACTCGTGGCCGAGATAATGACCGCCAAAGTGCAATACGAGATCAACGCACCGGCTTCTGGCACACTGCGGATCAAGGAAGAGGCCGATGCCGTTGTGCCCAAGGGCGCCGTCATCGGGTCGGTCGAATGACCAAAGTTGTCCCTCTCAAAGGCGTGCGCGGCATGATCGCGGATGCCATGGTGAAAAGCCTCGCGACAGGCGCGCAGCTGACCCACCACGGTAGCGCCGATGCGACGGCGCTGATGGCCGAAAAAACCCGTCTGGGCGCGGCAGGTACCAAGATATCTGTTGAGGATCTCTTGATGCTGGCTGTGGTGCGCGCCCTGAAAAAGAACCCCGATGCCAACGGACGGGTGGAAGGGCGCGAGGTGCATCTGTCTGATGCGGTTGACCTGTCGGTGGCTATCGCCTTGCCCGGCAATCTGTTGGTCGCCCCTGCCATGTTCGGTGCCGATGCGATGGATGTAACCGAATTGCGTGCGGCGCGGCAGGATCTGGCCACGCGGGCCAAGATCAACAAGCTGACCGTGACAGAAATGACGGGCGGCACATTCACCGTCTCCAACCTAGGCCTGACGCGGGTGGAACATTTCACGCCGATCATCAACGCAGGGCAAATCTGCATCCTTGGTATCGGGCGTTTTACGGATCGCGCGGTGCGGGGCGAGGATGGCTTGATCGAACTGCGCCCCCATGTGGGCCTTTCGCTGACATTCGACCACCGCGCGCTTGATGGCGCACCGGCGGGTGATCTGCTGACCTCGATCTGCGAAGAGATCGAAAGGATGGCGGTGTGAACGCACCTCTCACATATGTGGAGGGCGTGGCCGAGGGGCTTGCCCTTGAGGCAGCGGCCTTCGCGGCGCAAGGCGCTGTAACCTGTCTCTGGAGCCCACGCCGCCGCGCGCTTGTCTGTCCGGCGAGCCTGAGGCTCAAACCCGGATTTGAAACGGCGAAGCGTAATTCAGCCACGCGCGGCTGGCCGTTACATCTGCGCCCCACGGGCGGCGGCGCGGTCCCCCAAGGGCCGGGGGTCTTAAACCTCGCGCTGGCGTTTACCGCTGATCGGACGTTCTCCATCGAGGATGGATACCGCCTGATCACACGGATCATTCAGAATGCAATCCCCGCCGGATGGGCGACGGGTGCGACCCCGAACAGCTTTTGTGACGGCGCATGGAACCTGTCCCTGAAGGGCCGCAAAGCCGTTGGCACCGCGCAGCGCATACGCCCTGTTGGCAACGGGCAGCGCCGCATTCTGGCGCATGCGCTGATTTTGGTGGAGGGCGATCTGGCCGCCGGGGCAGCAGCCGTCGATGCGTTTCACCGTGACCTTTCCCTTGGCCCAATCGACGCGGGTGTTCACACGACGTTGGACAGGGCCATCCCGTCGCAGCGTGATCCGATGAACGCATTGGCCGCATCACTCAATGAAATAGCACAGCGCGACATTCTGCGCGCAACACAGCATTTAGGTCGCCGAGCGGCCTGAACCCAAACCCGCGTTAACAACAAGGGTAATCGATACCAAAGAGGAGGAACCAACCCATGACAGCCTATTCAGTTCTGGCCGTGACACCCACCGACGACAGCTGGATCCCCGGCTATATCGAGCCGGTCGGCAAGATCATCGCCAAACATGGCGGCAAGTATATTGCGCGCACAACCAGCCACGAACAGGTCGAGGGCGAAGACCAGCCCGCAGCCCTGCGCGTGATCCTTGAATGGCCGGATGCGCAAGCCGCCCGCGATTTCGTGAATGATCCGGACTACGCGCCCTATCTCGAGGCCCGCCACAAGGGATCGACCAGCGTTCATTTCATCATCGACGGCAAGGACGAACTTGCCTGAGAACCCTAAGATACCCAGCGGCGTCCTTGCGAATTCCGCTCCTGCCGACGGCCTGTGAGGACGCCAAGAAAAGTCAAATAAACCCACAATGTGAGTGTGATCTGTACTCTATCACACCTCGCACGTGAGGCTCGGCGAAATGACGGAGCAACGCGCTCCGGTCGCCTTTGACAGGCGGTCCTCATTTGCGCGACGGTGGGCCGGCCTGCTTCAGGTCGGCCGCCGGATCTCGTATAACTTCAGTTTCCGGTTAATCGTTGCGCGCCCCATGCCAAGTACGCGAGCAGCTTCGCTGACATTCCACCGGCTGTTTGCGAGCGCATCAAGGATCATGCTGCGTTCGTCATATGCGGTTACCGGATTGGCGGGTACAATGGCGCAAACCGGTTCCGGTATCGCAGAGGCCAGAGGAGCGCCAACACAGGCTTGTTGCAAATCAAGCAGGTTGATCCGGTTGTCCTGCGCCGTTGCCAGTGCGTTTTGAAGCGCGCCGCGCATTTCGCGGACATTGCCATGGAACGGTAGGCGACAAAGCGCATCTTTGGCCTCGGCACTGAAGATGACGTTACAACCAGTCAGCTGCGCGCACAGGGCCTGGGCCAGAACCTCGGGATGTTCACGCCTTCGGAGGGGGGGCAGGAAGACCTTTGAGCCTGTTAGAAGATAAAATAGGTCGTCTCTGAAATGCCCCGCGTTGACGGCGTCTATCAAAGGTTTGCGGCTGGTGGAAACCACACGCAGGCGGCTGTCATGCCCATGATCATCCGTTTGGTGGCGGTGTTCTTCCTGTTCATTCAGGAAACGTCGCAGCTCTGCCTGCGAAGCGCCCGGCAACTCGTCCACATTGTCAAACACCAAGGTCGCGCGGGCACCCTTGCCATAGGACATTCTTGAAACGACGCGGGCTTGCTCAATGACCCTGCGCAAATGGTCTGTGTCGGCGTCACTCTCGCCAAGCGTCGCACAATCCAGATCGAAAACCGGTGCGTCAGGGGCATCGGTTTGCAGCAATGCGGCCACAAGCGCGGATTTCCCGGTTCCGGTTTCGCCTTCCAGATGCAGCATGGCTGTGTCTTCCAACATGGTTCGCGCACGGCGACAGGCGGCAGCCATGCTATGACTTCCGGTCGCCAACTGCTGTAGCGATGGCGGCAAGCGCGGTTTGCGCGCAGGGCCGGGCGGCAGCGGCTTGGACACCCGTTGGGGTGCGGCGGTCTTTGGCAAAGCAACCGTCAGGTTCACGGCGGCCCCATGATTGGCTGGAATCGAAAGTAGCCTCTCGGGCACATTCACCAGCCGATTGCTGTCGACGTGAAAGATCGCCTCGAACGCCTGCCCCCTCAGCGATGTAGCGTTTGCACCGTCAAGGCAGGCGGAAACGGTCGAAGTGGCACCGATAATCATCCCTGCCTCGTTCACGGCGACCAGTGCATCTTCGGAGAGGACGTGATCACGCCCCACACGCGAGACCGTCACAAGCATCGCGTCGTTGAATTTCTTTTCAAACAGGTTGCGCTGAATGCGATGCGCGGTCTTTGCCAACAGCTGCTGCCCAAACAGATAATCCGCGCGATTGCCCCGATCGACAGAGACAAGATTGATTGCACCAATCATCCCCCCGTTGGCATCCAGCACCGGAACGCCGGTACACGCGAACTGTCTGAGCGTCGAAAAGTAATGATCCGCACCGCGCACAGTGATTGCGTGCCCCGTCCGCAAGGCCATGGATACGCCGTTTGTACCGGCCACGCGTTCGTCCCAACATGACCCAAGGGCGATGCCGTTCCATCCGTCAGAGCCACTCGTCGCCCCGCTATGCTCAATCCGAACAGAGACGCCATCGGCGTCGGTGACAACCAGACAATGACCGATTTCGCCCGCGACCGAAGCAAGATGTTGAAAGAAGCCCTGCCTGCCGCCGGTGCTCTCGACAATCTGTTCAAGTCGGGGGGCAACTTCGGAGGATTGGAGGCGCATGATAGGCCGCCCGGTATCGTGCCGCAGGTTATACTGCCGCGCACACCGGTCCCAGGATGCGGCAATCGCATCCGTTTGATTTGAGGTAATGAAACCTCTCATCACGTCTCCTCCCGACTCTTAGCTTAATGCGCAATCCCCTTGATCGGCAAACGTTTTGGGACGCCTCAGGTGCCAGCCAGCTCGCGAATAGCCGCCATCAGTTGCGCGACATGTGCGCGGTCGGCGGCGGCGGGATGGGGCCGTGCGATGCGTCCTGCGTCGTTGTCGTAATACTGCCCCGAGGCATTGGCGAATTCCTCGGACACTGCCGCACGGCGCAGGATGTCCGCCCCGATCCGCAGGTCATTGCCCGCCATTCCATAGGATTCCTTGACCATTTTTGTGGCAAGAAGAGACCCCGGGTTGACCGAGACAAACATCGGCCCGTCGGGGTGTTCGCGCGCCAATTCCTGCGACCAGATTGTCAACGCCAGCTTGCTTTGCGCGTAGGCTTCATTGTGGCCAAGCTGTTGCTCACTGCGCATGGCCTTGATGTTGACGGGCGCTTGTGCTGCTGAGGAAAGGCTCACCACGCGACCGTCTTTTGGGATGATCGGCAGCAGACCAACGGTCAAAGCCCAGGGCGCGATTGTGTTGACCATGAAACGCACGTCCAGCCCGCTGTCTGTCTGTGTGTTGGGAACCTTCAGAACCCCGGCATTGTTGATCAACACATCCAGGGTGTCATGTTTGGAACGGACATCTGCCACCAAGGCGTTAACATCCTCCAGCAGCGAAAGGTCAGCGCGGTAGGTTTCCGGAGTGCCCCCGACCTCGTGTGCCGCGGCTTCCAACTTGTCCGCGCTGCGGCCGTGCAACAGGACGTTGTGGCCCTCGGCAGTCAGCGTCTTGGCTGTCAAAAGGCCGATCCCGTCCGTCGCGCCGGTGATAAGAATTGTCTTGGTCATGTGAATGTCTCCTCAGGTGTGCAAGGCGCGGGGGGGCGCTCTTTAATAGCGAACCAACGTACGGCTCTCGATGCTTTGGCGGGGCGCCGTGACTGTCGGGTCCTCGACCAGATCAATCGCACTGTGGCCAACGCAGGGGCGGCCGGAATTGTCGTAAATGTTGAAAAACGCGACCTCGTCAGGCGTCATCCGTGAGCGGTAAACCCATTCGTGCGCGTCGTCTTTTGCCAACCCCATCACCTGGCCTTTGCGATCGGGGTAGATCAAGTCGATCACGATCCAATCCGCCTCTTTAACAGTTGAGGGACGAACGAAGCCAAGCGGAGCCGAATTGATCGGGTTCGCGATCGGGCGCCAGACGTTGATAAAGGCATAATGACCCTGCGCCCATTCATCGGCCTGTCCAGGGCCAAGAATATCTACAAGACGCCTTTCCGCACCCTCGCGGCTATAATCGCTGTGGACGTGGCGGGCCGGGCGACGCTTGGCCTGCGGATCATCGATGCGTACTGTATGATCAAAGATGATCACCTCTTTTGCGCCAACTTCCTGTTTCAATAGATCGGCCAGTTCGGCATCATATCGGCTCTGCCAATTGTCGCCTTTGAAATCCAATATAGCCGTTGGGGCGTTGGCAAAAGCAAAGCCATCCTCTGCAAATTCCGTGGCGGCCTCGCAGTTCCGTTGATCCTTCACTGCGATCTTGGCAGCGAAAAACTCCGGCTCGATAAGGTTGCCAGCAATGCCATCCACATCAATTTCGAACGCCTGCCGAAACGGCTTGTGGACGTGGTAATTCACGGTTCCGGTCTGTGTCATCAGAAACTCCTTCTCAACATGATCTGGCCAGTCTGCTCGGCGGATTACCGCAAAAGCCTTGAGTTGATGTCATCCTTAGGATGCGAATTTATACCTTGTTTTTCGCGCAATAAACTGCCGAGAGTGGAGTTCACTTTCTTGATTTTGGGTATAATTGATGGACGCCGATCATCTGCGATTATTTGTAATGGCAGCAGAGCGGCTCAATATCAGCGCTGCGGGTCGTGAACTTGGCCTTGCACCTACAGTGGCAAGCGCCCGCCTCGCCAAGTTGGAAACTGAACAGCCCCTAGATTTGTAGACGCTTTCTTCCCTAACTTTGAGGCAAGGAAGCCGTTATGGGAAGCCAAATTTCAGTGAAGATTTCAAGCGCGATGCAGTCCATCAGATAACAGTGCGGGGGTATGCCGTTCGCGAGGTTTCGGAACGGTTGGGCGTCAGTACATATTCGCTCTACAAATGGATGAAGCTCTACGCAAAAGCTGCGTCACAGACATCATCTGTTGACCATGAAGCTGAGAACCGCAGGCTCAAGCGTGAGTTGGCCCGTTTGGCTGGGATCCGCGCTGAGATCGGTTACAAACGTAAGCTGGGCAAGTATGGTGGAAGGCCGTCAGTCGTCGTCGACAACACGTAAGACCGGCAGTTTGATGTGACAGCGCCAGACACCGCCTGGGTGTCCGATATCACTTACATCAAAACCTATGAGGGGTTTCTCTATCTGGCGGTTATCATCGACCTCTACTCACGACGTGTGATCGGCTGGGCGACACAATCGCGGCAACCAACAGACCTCGTGCTGCAAGACCTTCTGATGGCTGTCTGGCGACGCAAACCTAAGCGACGCGTCCTGATCCACACGGATCAAGGCAGCCAATACACCAGCAAGGACTGGGCGGCGTTTCTGCGGGCCCACAATATCGAACACTCGATGAGCAGGCGCGGGAATTGCCATGACAATGCGCGCGTCCATTGTCCTCGGACCAATGGCGGACAAAGACTTGCCTGAGAGCTTCTTCAACCTGCTCAAACGGGAACGCAACGGGGAAACCCAAGCTGCTCCCGCGCACCATTTAAACCCTCCGTTGAAAACTTCCCCGCCGTAGACGCCGACGTTGGCTCCTTCCGCTTCCGATGATCCTCCGGCTTGCAGTTTCCGCTTCTTGGCGCGAGGCTGCGATCGTGGGCGTTCGCTTTTGGGAGAAGCGGCGTGGACAGCATATTTGGGGGAGGACAGGCCGATGGCGGTTGATGCGGGGCGGTTGACGGATTTTGCGACGGCTATTTTGGCGCATGCAGGGAAGGATGCAGGGCGGGCGGCGAAGGTTGCGGCGCGGTTGGTGGGGGCTAATCTGGCAGGGCATGACAGCCACGGGGTGGGGATGATACCCGCCTATGTGGACGGTATTCTTGCAGGGCAGTTGGACCCTGCGGCCGATATCGAGCTGGTGCAGGACAAGGGGCCGTTCGTCTTGGTCGATGGCCGCCGTGGCTTTGGCCATATCGTGGCAGAGCAGGCGATGACGCTGGCGATTGATCGTGCGCAGGCCCACCATTTCGCGATGCTGTCCTTGCGCAACAGCTTCCACCTTGGGCGGTTGGGCGACTGGGGCATCATGGCGGCGGAGGCGGGGTTTATCTGCATCTTTTACGCGAATGTTCAGTCCGCGCGCCCCCTCGTGGCACCGTTCGGCGGCAGTGATGCGCGGTTTGTCACCAACCCTTATTGCACGGCGATACCGGCGACCGAAAAGCATCCGATGTTTGTGCTGGATATGGCGACCAGTACCATCGCCATGGGCAAGGCGCGTGTGGCTCAGCTTAGCGGCAATCCTGCGCCCGAAGGGGCGTTGATTGATGCGCAGGGCAATGCCACGCGTGATCCATCGGTGGTATTTGACGGTGCGGGCGGGGCGTTGACGGCCTTCGGGCAGCATAAAGGGTTCGGGCTCGCCTTGCTGGGGGATATCTTAGGTGGATCGTTCAGCGGGGGCGGGGCCTATGCACCCGAGCGCGAGGTGCCCGACCGGATCGTGAACAACATGATGGCGATCTTGATCGATCCGAATGTCTTTGGTCTTGCGCAATGCTTTGGTGTGGATGTGGACAGCTATACAGATTGGGTCAAAGCATCCCCGGCGGCGCCCGGAACGGCGGGGGTGCAGTTCCCCGGCGACCCCGAAAGGCGCAGCACGGCAGAGCGATCGGCCAAGGGTATTCCGCTGGATCCAGGCACATTGGCGCAACTGTCGGAGGCGGCGCGCAAGGCGGGTGTTCCCGCGTCAGAACATCTCTGCTCTACCTCTGATTGACGCCACCCTGCGCAATCGCGCCTCTCGCGGTCTTTTGTTGACTCAAGGAAAGGCGCGCTCTTATCCTTTTCCACAGGGCGGAACCACGTTTCACAAGAAAACGGGCCGCTAACCTTGCCGCAAACGCGAATGTTTTGCGCCGCAGGAATTTCTGGGAGGAAAGATATGAACGTATTGAAGACGACGGTCGTGGCATTTGGGTTCACGGCTTCCATGGCGTTCGCGCAGGATCTGGACCTGCCGCGTCAACTGAGCTGGACAGCCTATGACACCGGGTCGGCGGGCTATAATCAGGCCGTGGCAATCGGTGCTGCGTTGCAAGATGCCGCGGGGGTGAACCTGCGCGTGCTGCCGGGCAAGAACGACGTGTCGCGCACAGAGCCATTGCGTCAGGGGCGGGTTGAATTCTCGGCCACGGGTGTGGGCGGTAGTTTTATGGCGCAGGAAGGTGTGTTTGATTTCGGGGCCGAAAACTGGGGCCCGCAGCCGATCCGCGTGCTGCTGGCGAACAACGGCGGCGCGATCAACCTTGCGGTCGGTGTCGCGGGCGATCTGGGGATCGAGACCTATGCCGACCTCAAGGGGAAGCGCGTGTCCTATATCGTGGGTGCCCCTGCGTTGAACGTGAACACCGAAGCCTATCTGGCCTATGGCGGCTTGACCTGGGACGATGTGGAGCGGGTTGATTTCGGCGGGTTCGGGGCCAGCTGGACCGGCCTGATCGAAGGGCAGGTCGATGCGGCTTTTGCGTCGACCAACTCGGGCAAGGCATATGAGGCCGAAGCGGGGCCGCGCGGGCTGTTCTGGCCGCCGATTGATCCCGACGACACCGAGGGTTTCGCCCGCATGCAGGAAATTGCCCCCTTCTTCACGCTGAACAAAGCCAAGGTCGGGGCCACCATCGACGGGACCGACGGCTATCAGGGCGCGGGCTATGCCTATCCGGTGCTGACCTCGATTGCGGCCACGGACGAAGCGCTGGTCTATAATATGACCAAGGCGATGGTAGAGCTGTTCCCGAAATATGACGGCAATTCCCCCGGCATCGGTGGCTGGGCGCTGGACAAGCAGAACATGGAATGGGTGGTGCCCTACCACGAAGGGGCGATCCGCTATTTCGAAGAAGTGGGCGCTTGGTCCGACACCGCGCAGGCGCATAACGACAAACTTGTGAAACGCCAAGAAGCGCTGGCCGCGGCATGGGAAGCGACGAAAGCATCCAACCCCTCTGACTGGGAAGCCGCCTGGTCCGAGGCGCGCCGCAAGGCCTTGGCAGACGGCGGGTTCTCTGTCGTTTTCTGAACCTTTCCAAAGTTTGGGGCGGGCTGGTCATGGTGCCGGCCCGTTCCTGCTGTGCCGCTCACCGGCCCGTACCCCCTAATATGAAAGCGTTTTTATGACCGATCCCGATACATTGCGCGCCCCGCAGCCGAAGTTCGAGGAGGTGGCGATTGACGGTGCCACCCCGGCAGAGCGGATCTCGGGGGTGGCACGTTGGGTCGTGGTGATCACCACGCTGCTGTCGCTGGTGCTGGTGGTGAACCAGTTGTTCAACCTTCAGCTTTTCGGGATTGTGCTGATCGACGGGCGGTATCTGTATATCCTCGGGGGGATGTTCCTGGCGTTGACGTTCCTGATCTTTCAGGCCCGCGGCGGCAAGGGGGGGGAGCCGACACTGCTGGACTGGGTGCTGTTTGCCGCTTCGGTCGGGACCACGGGCTATCTGGCGCAGACCGCACAGCAGAACCTGTCGCAGGGGTGGGAATATGCAGCCCCTGAAACGGCGCAATATGTCTCGGTCATATTCTTCTTTCTGATCCTAGAGGCAACGCGACGGGCAGGGGGGCTGGTGCTGTTCCTGATCGTCACCCTCTTTGCCTTTTATCCGACATTCGCGGGCCACGTGCCGGACCCGTTTTCGGGCTTTCAAAGCACGTTTCTGCAAACGGTACCTTACCATATCTATTCCGCCGAAAGCTCTTTCGGCATTCCGATGAAGGCGTTTGGCGGTGTTGTCATCGGGTTCATCCTGTTCGGCGCGGTGCTGCAACGGACCGGCGGCGGGCAGTTTTTCAATGATCTGGCGCTTGGCCTCGTGGGCGGCTACCGCGGGGGCGCGGCGAAGGTCTCTATCTTTGCCAGCGGCTTTATGGGGTCGATGTCCGGCTCTGTCATTTCGAATGTCTTGACCACGGGCGCGGTGTCCATCCCCGCGATGCGCAAGACCGGATTCTCGGCCAAGACCGCCGCCGCGACAGAGGCCTGCGCCTCGACTGGCGGGGTATTGATGCCGCCGATCATGGGGGCGACGGCCTTTGTCATGGCGTCCTTCCTGTCACGCCCCTATGTCGAAATCGCCTTGGCCGCTGCGATCCCTAGCGTATTGTTCTACTGGGGTCTGTTTGCGCAGATCGACGCCTACTCCGCGAAACGCGGGCTGCGTGGTTTGCCCAAGCCTGACCTTCCGCGCCTGCGTCAGGTGATGATCGAGGGCTGGCCCTATATCTTCGTCTTCGCGCTGCTGCTCTATATGATGATCGGGCTGCGGCAGGAATCCTCTGCGCCCTTCTATGCGACGGCGCTGCTGTTGGTCGTGAACCAGTTCCGCGCCAGCCATCGTCTGAATCTGAGCCGCCTTGGCAATATGATTGTCGGTGTCGGCATGGGGCTGTCAGAACTGACCGCGATCCTGCTGGGGGTCGGGCTGATCGTGGGGTCGTTCTCGGCCACGGGGCTGGCGGGCACATTGGTGAACGAGCTGGTGTTTCTTGCCGGCGACAGCACGTTGATCCTGTTGCTGATGGGGGCGATCACCGCCTTTATCTTCGGCATGGGGATGACGGTGACGGCCTGCTATATCTTCCTTGCGGTGGTGCTGGCCCCCGCGCTTGAGGCAGGCGGGCTGAACCAGCTGGCAGTGCATCTGTTCATTCTCTACTGGGGCATGGTCAGCTATATCACACCGCCGGTCGCGCTTGGCGCTTTTGCGGCCTCGACCATGGCGGGGTCCAACCCGATTGCCACGGGGTTCGAGGCGATGCGCCTTGGCGGTGTCATCTATATCGCGCCCTTCTTCTTTGTGCTGAACCCTGCGTTGATTGGTCAGGCCCCCGCGTGGGAGGTCGTCGTCGCGCTTGGCTGTGCGATGATCGGGGTGACCCTGATCTCGGCGGCGCTGCAGGGTTACATCAGCCTTGTTGGCCCGATTGAAGGCCGTGGGGCGCTACCGATGCGGGTGGCGCTGTTCTTTGGCGGCGTTCTGATCGCCATGCCGCAGAATGATCTGGCCGGTTTGGGCTACAGCCTGTCCTTTCTCATCGGGGTCGCCCTTTGTGCACTGCCGATGTTGCGGGCGTGGCAGGCGACCTCCGCCGCGCGCGTCACCCCCTAAGGGGAAGGTGCCGGTGCGCGCTTGTCGCGCGCCTGTCCCCGCAGCCGTGTGCCTGCCGGTTACATTTTAGGCGATCCCGATCTTTGGTGCCAAAAAATGAGGCGCGGCTAGGGGCGTGTCCTGTGACATGCCATTTTTTCTAGCGACTCCGCCACTGCCCTAGGCATCTTGGCCTTGTGCCGACACAGGCAACACCGTCGCACGGCAAGCGATCCTGGCAGATGTAACAAGCCATGCGACGATCACAACAATATGCTGCGCCTCCTGTCTAACGTGCTTGGGGGCCCCGGAAAAGTGCGTTCTGACGCGCGGGGTAGCAGCGCCAACAGGGGATAGAAGATGACAACATTCACCAAACTCGCCGCCTGCGCGACCGCCGCATTGATGGGCTCCACCTCGCTGGTGATGGCGCAGGACTGTGCCGATCCGGTCAAGGTCGGCGTGCTGCACTCGCTGTCGGGGACCATGGCGATTTCCGAGACGACGCTGAAAGACACCATGCTGATGTTGATCGACGCGCAGAACGAAAAGGGTGGCGTATTGGGCTGCGAGATCGAGGCGGTCGTGGTTGACCCTGCCTCCGACTGGCCTTTGTTCGCAGAGAAGGCGCGCGAGCTGCTGACCGTGAACGAGGTCGACGTGATCTTTGGCAACTGGACCTCTGTGTCGCGCAAATCCGTGCTGCCCGTGATTGAAGAGCTGAACGGCCTGCTGTTCTACCCCGTGCAATACGAGGGCGAGGAATCATCCAAGAACGTGTTCTACACGGGTGCCGCGCCCAACCAGCAGGCGATCCCTGCGGTTGATTACTTCCTCGAAGAGCTGGGGGTCGAGAAATTCGCCCTGCTCGGGACCGACTATGTCTACCCGCGTACCACCAATAACATTCTGAAATCCTATCTGATGTCCAAAGGCATTGCCGAAGAAGACATCTTTGTGAACTACACCCCGTTTGGCCATTCCGATTGGGCCACGATCGTGGGCGATGTCGTGGCACTGGGCCAGGACGGCAAGCAGGTTGGCGTTGTGTCGACCATCAACGGTGACGCGAACATCGGTTTCTACAAAGAGCTCGCCGCGGCGGATGTGTCGGCGGATGATATCCCCGTCGTTGCCTTCTCGGTGGGCGAGGAAGAGCTGTCGGGGCTCGATACATCGAACCTTGTCGGGCATCTGGCGGCGTGGAACTACTTTATGTCCGCAGACACCCCTGCAAACGCTGAGTTCATCGAACAGTGGAAAACATCCATCGGCGACGACAAACGCGTGACCAATGACCCGATGGAGGCGCATTACATCGGCTTCAACATGTGGGTGAATGCGGTTGAACAGGCGGGCACAACCGATGTCGATGCCGTGCGCAGCGCGATGTACGGGCAGACCTTCCCGAACCTGACCGGCGGCACCGCCGAGATGCTGGTGAACCACCACCTGTCCAAACCCGTGCTGATCGGCGAGATCACGGCAGACGGTCAGTTCGACATCATCAGCCAGACCGATCCGGTGCCCGGCGATGCCTGGACAGACTTCCTGCCCGAAAGCGCTGTGCTGACCTCCGATTGGAAAGATCTGGAATGCGGCATGTACAACACCGAAACGGAAACCTGCGTTCAGCTGACCTCTAACTACTGATCCTGAACGCCGGGGCGGGCAGGCTGACTGGCCGCCCCATCACCTTATTTCCCAGACTTACCACAAGGGTTCCCTATGTTCCGCCACCTGTTAATGCTCCTCTGTTGGGTGGGCATCGTGGGAACGGCACAGGCGCAAGATTTGCAGCCCGTGCTTCAAGCTCATGCCGATGAAATTGCCAAACCCTCGCGCAGCTCTGTCTCTGTCGCGCTGGATGATCTGGTTGCCTCCGGTGCGCCGCAGGTCAGCGCGTTTCTTGAACGCTGGCAGGACAAAGGGGTCTGGCAACGCGACGCGGATGGTGTGTTCTTTTTCGGCACCGAGACAGGCGACACGCTGGCCTTGCGCGATATCGACAGCGATGCGGAAAGCACGGCACCAGCAAGCGGGTTTTCGCAGCTGAAACCCAATGGCGGTGTGCGCCGCCTGATCGGCACCGCGCTTGTCCAGTTCCAACTGACCGACCCTGATCTTGCACGCCGTCAAAGTGCCGTCGATTCCATCGCCCGCCGCCCGGAGGCGGACCAACTGGCCCCCCTGCGCGCCTCAATCGAGGCAGAGACAGACGCTGCGCTGAAGGCCCGCAAGATCCAGCTGACCAACTTCCTCTCTGCCAGTTTTGGCGACACAGCCGCCGACCGTATCGCGGCGATCACATCAATGGCCAGCGATACCTCGATCGAGGCGCGGGCGGTGATGAACCAGATTCTGTCGACCAAAACAGCGACTCCGTCTGAAACACCCAGCGGCAACGTCGCGCGGGTGCTGTCACCGGGAGAGGATATTTCACCCGATGCGGCCTATGCGCAGCTTGTGGCGGCTGATCTGGCCCCGGCGCGTGTGCCCCCCGCCGCGATCCGCGACGCTTTGGCGGCGAACGTTGTCAACGGGCGTGTGGGTGGCATCCCGACAGCGCGGCTGAATACCGATGCGGCGCGTGCGACGGCCTATGCCGCACTCGCCGTTGCGGGCACCGTGCCGCCGCTGGTGACTGCGCGGGACCAGCAAGATGCCATCGCGGGCATGGCGTTCTACGAGGTGTATGACGAGCCCGACAGCGCCGTCACAGACGCCGCGCGGGCCGCGCTCGACAGCATCGAGACCCGCGTCGCCGCCGCGCAAACCGTTGACCTGACGCTGGACGCGCTGTCGCTCGCGTCGATCTATTTCCTTGCCGCTATCGGCCTTGCCATCACCTTTGGCGTCATGGGGGTCATCAACATGGCCCATGGCGAGTTTATCATGATGGGGGCCTATACCGGCTATGTCGTGCAGCTGTTCGTGCCCGATTACACGCTGTCGATCATCATCGCCCTGCCGCTGGCCTTTGCGGTCACATTCGCCGCCGGTGTGGTGATGGAGCGGTTGGTGATCCGGCACCTCTACCACCGTCCGCTGGAGACGCTGCTGGCGACTTTCGGCATCTCTATCGCGTTGCAGCAACTGGCCAAGAACATCTTTGGCACGCAGGCACGCCCGCTGACCTCTCCGGCTTGGCTGGACGGGGCGTGGGTGATCTCGGATGTGATCCAGATCAGCTATATCCGCATCGCGATCTTCGTGTTGGCGCTGCTGTTCCTGGGGCTGATCCTGTTTGTGCTGAAACGCACCCGACTGGGGCTAGAGGTGCGCGCGGTGACGCAGAACCCCGGTATGGCGGCCAGTATGGGCATCAACCCCGACCGTATCAACATGATGACCTTTGGCCTTGGCTCGGGCATCGCGGGGATCGCGGGGGTAGCCATCGGGCTTTATGCCAAGGTCACGTCCGAGATGGGGGCCGATTACATCGTGCAATCCTTCATGACCGTGGTCGTGGGCGGCGTGGGCAACGTCTGGGGCACGCTAGCCGGGGCCTCGCTCATCGGGTTCCTGCAAAAGGGGATCGAATGGTTCAACCCGTCCAATACCCTCGCGGCACAGACCTATATGGTGCTGTTCATCATCCTGTTCATTCAATTCCGTCCCAAGGGCATCGTTGCCCAAAAGGGTCGGGCAGCGGCGGATTGATCCATGCGTAAAACATTCATTTCTGAAAACCCTTCCGTCCTGTGGTTCATTGCGCTGTTGGGGCTGTTTACCCTCGCGGTCGCCATCGGGTCAGAGGCGACAGGCACGGGCCTGATCTCTACCTCTATGGTCAAGACCTTGGGCAAGACGCTGTGCCTGTGTCTCATCGCCATCGCGATGGATGTGGTCTGGGGCTACTGCGGTATCCTGAGCCTCGGTCATTTCGCTTTCTTCGGCATCGGCGGTTATGCCATCGGCATGTGGCTGATGTATGCACGGACCGAAGGCATCGTGTTGTCGAACCTTGAAGGTCAGGTGATCCCGCCCACACCGCAAGAGGTGCAGGACGCCATCGGCAACCAGATCTTCGGCGTCGTTGGCAGCTCTGACTTTCCGTGGCTTTGGGCCTTCTCCGACAGTCTGTTCCTGCAACTGCTGATGGTGGTGATTGTGCCGGGGCTGCTTGCGCTGGTCTTTGGCTGGCTGGCATTCCGCAGCCGTGTCACGGGCGTTTACCTGTCGATCCTGACGCAGGCGATGACGCTGGCGCTGTCGCTGTGGCTGTTCCAGAACGACAGCGGCCTGCGCGGCAACAACGGGCTTTCCGGTTTGCAGAATATTCCGGGGTACGAAGACACCTCGCAGGCGACCATCAGCCTTGTGTTCTTTATGGGGTCGGCGCTGGCGCTGGCGCTTGGGTATATCCTGTTTGCATGGGTGGTATCGGGCAAGATGGGCAGCGTGGTGCAAGGCATCCGCGATAACGAGGCCCGCGTCCGCTTCCTTGGCTACCGTGTGGAACGCTACAAGCTGTTTATCTTTACCCTGACCGCCGTGATCGCCGGTATCGCCGGGGCGCTTTATTACCCGCAGGCCGGCATCATCAACCCGGCAGAGATCGCGCCGATTGCATCGATCTATCTGGCGGTCTGGGTCGCGATTGGCGGGCGCGGGCGGCTTTACGGCGCGGTGATCGGGGCGGCATTCGTATCCTTGCTGTCCAGCTGGTTCACGGGCGGCGGTGCCCCTGCCATCAATCTGGGGTTCTATACGATCCTATGGACCGACTGGTGGCTGGTACTGCTTGGCGTATCCTTTGTTTGCGTCACCTTGTTCTTCCCCAAGGGGATCGGCGGCCTGTTTGATTATCTGGTGAGGAAACCGTCATGAACGATACCCTGTTAGAAGTCTCCGGCGTGTCGAAATCCTTTGACGGGTTCAAGGCGATCAACAACCTGTCGATCCAGATCGCAGAGCCGGAACTGCGCGCTGTGATCGGGCCGAATGGGGCGGGCAAGACCACCTTTATGGACATCATCACCGGCAAGACGCGCCCCGACAGCGGCCATGTCGTCTGGGGGGAGCGGAATATATCGCTGCTTGGTATGTCAGAGGCGGATATCGCGAACGAAGGGGTGGGGCGCAAGTTTCAGAAACCCACCGTGTTCGAGGCGCAGACCGTGCGGCAAAACCTTGCGATGGCGCTGAAGAACCCGAGGGGGCCGCTGGCCGTCCTGCTGCACCGCAAGACCCCGTCCAACGCTGCGCGGATCGAAGGCATCGCGGCAGAGATCGGCCTGACCGACAGCCTGACCCGCATCGCCGGCGAGTTGAGCCACGGCCAGAAGCAATGGCTTGAGATCGGCATGCTACTGGCGCAGGAGCCGCGCCTGCTGCTGGTCGACGAACCCGCCGCCGGCATGACGGTTGAGGAACGCGAAAAGACCACCGATATTCTGAAACGTGCCGCCAAGACCCGCGCCGTGGTAGTGGTCGAACATGACATGGAATTCGTGCGCAGGCTCGACTGCAAGGTCACGGTGCTGCACGAAGGATCGGTGCTGGCCGAAGGCAGTCTTGACCACGTGACATCCAACCCGAAAGTGATCGAAGTTTATCTGGGGCGCGGCCATGCTTGAAGTTGAAAATCTTGACCTGCACTATGGTCAAAGCCGCATTCTTTACGAGGTGTCTTTTCAGGCCCCCAAGGGGCAGATCACGACCTTGATCGGTAACAACGGGGTGGGCAAGACCTCCACCCTCAAGGCGATTGCCGGGCGGCATCCGGCGTCGGCGGGCACGATCACCGTTGATGGAACTTCCGTGCGTTTGACCACGGCCTTTCAGGCGGCGAATGCGGGCATTGCCTATGTGCCACAGGGGCGCGAGGTTTTCCCGATGATGACGGTGGAGGAGAACCTCGAGACGGGGTTTGCCTGCCTGCCCAAGGCCGACCACCACATCCCAGATCACATCTACGATCTGTTCCCTGTCTTGCGGGATATGAAAGCGCGGCGCGGGGGGGATCTGTCGGGCGGGCAGCAGCAGCAGCTTGCCATCGCACGGGCGCTGATCACGCGACCGCGGGTCTTGTTGCTGGACGAACCGACTGAAGGCATCCAGCCCAATGTGATCCAGCAGATCGAGGATGCGCTGCGGTTGCTGCGCACCCAAGGCGAGATGGCAATTGTATTGGTCGAACAGAATGCCGATTTCGCCTATGCGCTGGGCGACAGCTTTATCGTGGTCGAAGGCGGGCGCAACGGGCCGCGCAAGCTGAAGGCCGATTACACCAAGGACATGTTGATCGCCGATCTGGCGCTTTAGGCCACCATCGCCACGTCGGGGTCTTCGGTCGAGGGGCAGGTGAACCAGAATACGGTTTCCTCCCCCGGCACACTGTCGAACCCGATTTCCCCGCCCATGGCCTCTACCAGATGGCGCGAGATATTGAGCCCAAGCCCGGTGCCACCGCGCTGTCGCGTGTTCGATGCCTCGGCCTGCGAGAACGGCTGGAAGATGCGTTCGCGGAACTCCTCCGAAATGCCGTTGCCCAGATTGGTGACAGAGATTTTGGTCATGTCGCCCACCGGCGCTGTGGTCACGGTCACGGCGGTTTCGGGGTAGGCGAACTTGCAGGCATTGGACAAGAGGTTGGTCAGCACCTGCATGATGCGGTTCTTGTCGGTCAGCACATGGTGATCGGGATCGGGCGTGTCTACGTCGATCTCGACCTTCCACTCGCTGGCATAAGGCTCTACCTGCTCGGCGGCGAGGGTGACGATATCGCCCAGCTTTTCCGGTTTCGGCACAACGGTCATGCTGCCTGCGTTGATCTTTTCCATGTCCAGAATGTCATTCACCAACGCGACAAGCCGGTCGCAGTTGGCCGTGGCGATCTGCACCAGACGCACCGCGCCGGCATCCGGATCGTCCTGTGTCTGGGCCTCGAGCAGCCCCAACGCCCCCTTGATAGAGGTCAGCGGCGTGCGCAGTTCGTGGCTGACGGTGGCGACAAAGTCGTGCTTCATCTGTTCAAGTTTGTTGCTTTCGGTGATGTCGATCTGGATACCCAGCATCCTCAGGGCGCGCCCGTTCTTCGCCCGCTCTACCACGACCGCATCCGATTTGATCCAGCGCCAGTTGTCCTGACCAACGCGGATGCGAAAGCGGGCCTCGGCGCGGTCGGTCATCCCGTTCAGACAGGCGAGTTCGATCTTCTTGACCACCGCCGCATCGTCGGGATGCACATGCCGCATCTTATCGTAATAAGGGTTCTGACAGGCGGGGTCAGCGGGGTGATGCATGATGTCGCGCCATGTGTCCGACACCACAGATGTGCCATTTTCCAGATCAATGTCAAAGACCCCGATATGCGCACTGCTGAGCGCGAGGCTCCACCGTTGTTCGGTTTCCGCGATCTTGAGCGTGCGGCGTTCGCTGTCGGTGATATCGCGCAGCATCAAGGTGATACGCGTCTCTGCGTCGGCGGTAAGCCAGGTGTTCTTCTCGACCTCAAGTGTGCGGGGTTCTGTCGTACCTTTGTGGGGCGGCACCACGACTTTCACACCGCCGTCGGCGCGGTGGATGTCGACCTCGGGGAGCAGGTCTTGCACGAAGTCGCCCGTCGCGTCCTTGCGGTGCCCGGCAGCGATCAGATGCTGTCGCGCGGCATCGTTCAGATGCAGGATTTCCCCCGATTGCCGGACCGAGATAATCGGCAGCATCGCGTTTTCGAGGATCGATCGTTTCTCTTGGTGCTGCGTCTCAAGCTCGCGGGTTTTGTCGGCCACCGTCTGGTTGATTGTCAGATTACGTTTCAGGATCACCGACTGGATGATCAGGATCAGCGCCGTGATGGTCAGCGACAGCGCCAGCACGATCCATTTGGCGTTGTTCGGTTGCGCGGCCTCGAAGGCCGGGGTGCTGGCCCAGTGCAGGGTCATGCGTTGGCCATAGCCCGTATGGTCACGCGAAAACTCAAAGGCCGGGGCGGGGGCATCGCTGGCGACGGTTGGATCGTGCTGGAACGGGGTGCCATTCTCATCATAGAAGGACACATCCAGCGTGATGAGGTCATTTTGCGCGGCGAAGAGATCGCTAAAGATTTCGTCCACGTCGACCATCGCAAAGGCGACGCCCAGAAACGCCGCATCCGGATCGCGGGTGCCGTCAGAAGCGGTGCCGGGGCGGAAAATCGGTTTGATCAGCAGGGCATGGCAGTTTTCACCGTGGAGCGCAGGGGTTGTCGAAAGCGTCTTGCCGCTTGCATAGGTGGCGAGGGCCGTGGCCAGAAGATCTGAGTTGCTTGAAAACTCTGTCCCGACCATGCCGGCGAAGTTTTCCGTCGGTGTGGCGCGCTGGATCACGAAATCCTTCAGCGTGCCATCGGTTTCGTCATACACAGGGACGGCAAAGCCGATGGCGTCCAGCACGTAGGAACCGTCTGCAATATGGACCGACGTAGCGTAGGTCTCCATATCCTGCGCCGTCACCTCGTCAGAGGCAGCGACAAAGCCCGCGACACCGTCGAGCGTCCTGCCGTATTCGTCGGCGCGCCGCCCCATTGACGACAACCCTTGGCTGACCAGCGCGTGAAACCTGTCCTGCGCTTGGACCTGCACAGTATTGCCCGCCACAAAGAAGAACAAAAAGGAAAGCCCGATGCAGACGCAAAGGGTAAACAGTTGAAAGTAGGCTAGCTTGCGCGGAATTGTCATCGTTGCCCTGTCACTCAGTCCTGCACAGAGGGTTGTACGCTCTGCATCTCTTGAAATTCTCTGCCATCGTTAATGGTTTCTGAAACTGGCGGAATTATGGCGCTGTTGCTCATTTCACACAAAGCGCTTGCGGCCTTGGACGTGTTTGCAGCGCATATACCAAGGGTGTTTCGGGAACCCGCCGCTGTTTCGGGTCGTTTGTCTTGGGGATGTGATCAAATAGCCACGTGAGAACGGGCCTTTTGTGCTCCCGCTGATTCAGTAATGAGTAAGGAAGAACCCATGGAAGAAGTCGACGCCAACCCCGGCCTGATTTTCGATAAACTTGACGGCTGGTTGGACGGCTTTTTCAGATTGCTCCCGAATATCGGCGTCGCGCTGGTTGTGGTCGTGGTGTTCTGGTTTCTGGGAATGGGCATCGGCGCGCTGATCCGCAAATCCGCCGGGCGCCGCGGACGCGAGAACTTGGGCGACGTGGGCGGGGCACTGATGCGGTGGGCCGTGACTATTATCGGCTTCATGCTGGCGGTGACCATCGTCGCCCCGACGGTCACACCGGGGGATCTAATTGCCGGTTTGGGCGTCAGCTCTGTCGCGATCGGCTTCGCGTTCAAGGATATTTTGCAGAACATGCTGGCAGGTATCCTGATCCTGCTGCGTCAGCCCTTTGAAGTCGGCGACCAGATCGTGTCGGGCGGGCATGAAGGCACGGTCGAAAAGATCGAGACCCGCGCCACGATGATCAAAACCTATGACGGTCGCCGCGTGGTGATCCCGAATTCGGACATTTATACAGACAGCGTGGTGGTCAATACCGCCTTTGACACGCGCCGGTCGGAATATGACATCGGCATCGGCTGCAGCGACGACTGGGATACCGCGCGCAAGGTCATGCAGGATGCCTGCGCCAGCGTTGAGGGTGTAGAGACCGACCCAGCCCCCGAAACGATACCGGTCGAACTGGGCGATTCCGCCAACATCGTCCGCTTGCGGTGGTGGACGAAGTCGGACCGTGCGTCGCAGATCCATACCTTCGGGGCGGTGCTGCAGGCAGTCTATAAAGCGCTGGATGAAAAAGGGATCGATATGCCCTATCCAACGCAGGTGCATCTGTTCCACGACCAGACCGAAGCGACCGACGGCGACCGCCGCGCGCAGCGCGAGGGGTGGCCCGCAGGCGAGGGCGACGTGCCGAAATCGCGCGCTCAGCAACGCGACGAGAAAGAAGAGAAAGCGCGTCGATCCGACGCCTGATCAATCCAGAGAAGAAGGGATTATATGTTTTTCGACAACACGGTACTGGATGTTCTGGCCCGCGGCTTCGTGCTCAGCGGTGTGGCGCTGATCTGGATCATCCTCATGGTTCGGATCGTCGGGCTCAATTCCTTCTCCAAAATGACGAACTTCGACTTTGTGACCACCATCGCCTTCGGCTCTTTGCTGGCGGGGGCGGCGCAAGCGTCGGATTGGAAAGCCTTCTTCCAGACTTTGGTCGCGACCGCTTGCCTGTTCCTTTTCCAGTTCACGCTGTCCTATCTGCGCCGTCGGTCAGAAACCGCTTTGCATACCATCCAGAACGCGCCGGTCTATCTGATGGAGAACGGCAAGATCTGTGAAGAGGCGATGCGGGTCAATCGTGTGTCACGCAGTGACCTGATGGAGAAGCTGCGCGAATCCAACGTCATGCGGCTGAGCGATGTGCGTGCCGCCGTGTTCGAGACGACGGGCGAAGTCTCTGTTCTATGCGGGGACGAGGTGGATGACGCGATGCTGGAATACGTCCAACGCGTCTAACCGATATACCTGAGTATTTAAGTCGCTTGTGGCGGCGGGCGTTTTGCGCGATCTGTGGGTTATGCCTGTGACCTTATCAGATTTCGAAGCCTCCGCCCACGCGACCCTTGCCGCTGATGTGTTTGCCTACCTTGAAGGTGGCGCAGAAGGGGAGCTGTCGCTGCGCCAGAACCGCGCCAGCTTTGGCCGGATAGGATTGTTGCCGCGCCTGTTGGCTGACTGTGCAGGCGGCCATACGCGCACGACGATATCGGGGCAGCCCGCGGCGCATCCGATCATGGTCGCGCCGATGGCGTTCCAACGGCTGTTCCACACCGAAGGCGAAACTGCGACGGCACTGGCCGCTGCCGCGCAGGAGGCGGTGATGGTGGTCAGCTGCCAGACCAGCACCGCGCCCGAAGACATCGCCGCTATCCCCGGCCGACGCTGGTTCCAGCTTTATATGCAGGCGGATCACGATAGCACGATGACATTGGTCAACCGCGCGGTGGACTGCGGGGCAGAGGCGCTGGTGGTGACGCTTGACGCCCCGATCAACGGCCTGCGCGACCGCGAGGTTGCCGCGGGCTTTGCGCTGCCGGATGGCGTGCGCCCCGTGATGCTGGACCCGCTGCCACAACCACCGCGACCGCAGTTGCAAGACGGGCAGAGCGTGGTGTTCGACGGGATGATGGTCTTTGCCCCCACATGGGCAGACCTGACGCGGCTGATTGCGGACAGCCCCGTTCCGGTGATCATCAAAGGCTGTCTGCGTGCCACGGATGCGCGGCGGTTTGTCGATGCCGGTGTTGCGGGGATCATCGTGTCAAACCACGGGGGCAGGGTGCTCGATACTGTTCCGGCCCCCGTCACGCAGTTGGCCGCCGTGGTGCAGGAGGTGGGGCAGGATGTGCCGGTCTATCTGGATGGCGGGATCCGGCGCGGAAGCGACGTGTTCAAGGCGCTGGCGCTTGGGGCCGAGGCTGTGCTGGTCGGTCGCCCCGTGATGCACGGGTTGATCGTCGACGGGGCACGCGGGGCCAGTCAGGTGTTGCGTCGCTTGCGGGACGAGCTGGAAGTGACGATGGCCCTATGCGGCTGCGCAACAGTTGCGGACATCACCCCCGATATGATCACAGCCTTCGGCGGCGACCCGATCAGCGAAAGCGATAGCTGATCGGGATTGCCAGATTGAACGGGCCGGCACCCATGGCAGAGGGCGGGCGCGGCAGTGTTTGCAGCCGGTCAAAGATATCCAGCGCCGCCTGATCCAACACCGGCCAGCCGGAGGATTTGGACACCTCGCGCGCCTTGATCTGACCGTATTGATCCAGCGTGAAGGCCACGGTTGTGATCCCCTCGGCGCGGGCTTCGCGGGCGCGGCGGGGGTAATCCTTGGCGGCATTCAACGCCAGAACCAGCGACTTTTGCCAATCCGTGATCTCTGCCCGTTCGGCATCTGTCAGCCCCTGTTCCTTGGCCGCGCTTTGGTCCTGTTCGTCCTGACCCGCGCTTGCCTTGGGGGCGGCAGCCGTGCTTTGCGCGGCGTTCTCGTTTTCGGTCTCTTCCTGCAACTCGGTCGGCGTTTCGATCGCTTCCTTGTCGGTGTCGACTTCCTGATCGGGGTTGGCGATCTTGAACTGCAGTTCGGGGTCGTCCGGCGTGTGCGGTATCTGTGCCAGCAGCGGATCGTTCGACGCTTTGGCTTCCTCGCGTTCGGCCGGGCTTTCGAGAGTGGCTTGGCTATCCTCGGCGGGTGGCCCGTCGGGGAGGTCGGTTTCAGGCGCGGCCATGATCATCTCGACCTCGGCCAGATCGATCAGCTCGCGGCCCTGAATGCCCGCTTCTTCCGGTGGTTCGTAGGCCGCGGCCTGTGTCAGCCAAAGTGCCACCAGCGCGCCATGCACGCCGATGCTCAGCCCGGCCCCCAGCATCAACCCGGCACCATATCGCGGGGCGTAGGCAAAGCTCATTCCGCGGTGTCCTGCGCAGCGGGGGCAGGGGGAGCGGTTGCCACGTCACCTGCCGCCGAAGGGGCGGCCCCGCCCTCGTCCTCAAGCCCGACGAGGCCGATCTTCAGATAGCCTTCGCTGCGCATGCGGTTCATCACGGCCATCACCTCGCCGTAGGGAACCGACCGATCGGCATTGATATAGATGCGCGTGCCCAGATCCAGACGGGTCAGGATGCCAAGCCGCATGTTCAGATCCCCCAAGGATACCTCTTCTTCGCCCACGCTCAGGCTGAGGTCCTGATGGATGGTGACAAAGACCGGATCATCAGGGCGCGGCGCGGGTTTGCCGGTGGCGACCGGCAGCTCTACGTTGACGTCCACGGTAGACAGCGGGGCCGCCACCATAAAGATGATCAGCAGGACCAGCATCACGTCGATAAACGGTGTGATGTTGATATCCGCATTGGGGGCAAGATCGTCGCCGCCGTCAGAAAGTCGCACGCCCATCGGGGTTACTCCGCTGCCAGTTTGGTGGCGATATCAGGGGTGGTATGAGGCACGTCTGCGGTACGCTCTGCACGGTCCAGATCACGCGACAGGCAGCGCTCCACCAGCGCCGCGGCATCCCCCACACGCGCACGGTAGCCGGTGACGACGCGGGTGATGTGGTTATAAAGCAGCACGGCGGGGATCGCGGCGACCAGACCGATGGCGGTGGCCAGCAGCGCTTCGGCGATACCGGGGGCAACGACCGTCAGGCTGGTGCTGCCGCTTTCAGCGATGCCGATAAAGCTGTTCATGATGCCCCAGACCGTGCCGAAAAGCCCGATGAACGGTGCCGTCGACCCGATGGAGCCCAAGATCATCGCACCAGACTGCATCGCGCGCGCGGCCCCCGCTTCGATCCGCGAAAGCTCGGATGCGACGCGCTCCTTAATGCCCGCCTTGTTCAACCCGTCAGAGATGTCGATCTCGGCCAAAGCGGCGCGGATCATGGCGCGCATGGGGCCGGAAAAGGATTTCGCCTGCGCGCCTTTGACGGCCCCCGCCTTGGCAAGCTTGCGGTAGGACCGGCGCAGCCGTGCGTTGGCCCAGCAAACCTGCAGGATCTTGCCCGCCCATACGGCCCAGCCCAGAACCGAGGCGATGGCCAGCCCGAACATCACCGCTTTCACGACGATATCGGCCCCCATGAACATCGCCAGCGGCGAATGGCCGCCCTGTTGCGCGGCCACGCGCATCGGCTCGGACAGGGCAGGGCCGATCCATTCGTCAGCCCATGTGATCAGCGCGATATTGACCGACGCAGTGTCGGCTGCGGCCAGTTGCGGGGTTGCGACAAGGATGGCCGCCAGAAGGATGCTTGGTAATTTCATATCAGGTCTCTGCCCATTGTCGGATGAGGTTGTGGTAGATGCCGGTCAGGCGCACAGCGGTCGGGTCGTTCAGACCCGCGCTGGCCGACAGCTCTTGGATGGATTGATCCAGATCGAAGAGAATCTCGCGCTGGCCGCCGTCGCGGATCATCGACTGCACCCAGAAGAAGGACGCAACGCGCGCACCACGGGTGACAGGCGTGACCTGATGCAGCGAGGTTGACGGATAAAGCACGCAGTGCCCCGCCGGCAGTTTGACCGACTGGGTGCCGTAGTTGTCTTCGATGACCAGCTCGCCACCGTCATAGTCTTCGGGATCATTCAGGAACAGCGTGCACGACAGGTCGGTCCGCAGCCGCTGGCCGGTTTGCGGGTTCACGCGGATGGCGTTGTCGACATGCACGCCGAAGGTCTCTGCCTCTTCGTAGCGGTTGAACATCGGAGGCAGGACATGCAGCGGGAGGGCAGCGGAAACCCACGTGGGGTTGCCCATCAACCGCTGGAGCACCAGCGTCTGCAAATCAGGCAGAACGGGGCTGTCGAGGGGAATTTGCTGATTGCGCTTGGTTTGCGCCGATTGCGCGCCGGCGGTGTTGCGGCCGTCGTCCCATTGGGCCGTGTCGATCACAGATCGGATATGGGCAACTTCCTGCGGTGACAGGATATTTTCGACGCAAAGCAACATGGTGTATCCTTTCGAGGGGATCGGCTGGCGGCGCGGGTCTGCGCCGCCAGCCTTGGTGTGTGGTTTAGAACTTCATGCTGACAGAGATGGACGCAGAGCGACCCGGTGCCACATAGACGAACGGCGTGCCGGAGCGGTACAGCGCGTCATAGTAGGTTTCGTCCAGCACGTTATCGATGCGGAAGTTGACCGAGGCATCATCCGTGATGTGGTAATCCGCCATCAGGTCAAAGCGCCAGTAGCTGGGCAGCTCGTTGCCGTTGGTCGCCGCGAATGTGCCGCCCTGAACGCTGCCGCGCCATGTGGCTTGGCCGCCAAAGCTCCACTGGTCGTTATAGTCGTAACGGGCCAGTACGTTGAACTGTTCGTGCGCGATATTCGCGAACTCTTCGCCAACGTTGTCGGGGTTGCTGCTTTTCAGCACTTCGCTGTCCATCAGGGTCGCACCGCCGAACAGGCTCAGCTTTTCGGTGATGTTACCGCCAAAGCCCAGTTCGATCCCGCGCACGCGGTATTCGCCGGTCGCGGTGGTCACAACAGGTGCGCCGCGGCCGCCTGTGCTTTCACGGGCATTGTCCTTGGTGGTTTGGAACAGCGCAGCGGTGGCGGTCAGATTGCCGAACTGCCATTTGGTGCCCAGTTCAATCGCGGTGTTTTCTTCGGGCTCCAGCAGCAGGTTCGAGGAATCGATCCCGTTGTAGCTGCCGCCGCCTGCGTCCAGTTCATCCCCGACAGGATTGGTTGAGGTGGCATAGGACAGGTAGATCGACCCGTTGTCGCGGGGTTTCCACACAACACCGGCATTCCAGTTGAACATGGTGTCATCGCGCGACAGCGTATCGGCACCGGCTTCCGTGGTGGTCCGGCTGACGCTGTAGTCATCCAGACGGGCACCAAGGTTCAACTGCCACTGCGGATTAAAGGTGATCGTGTCGTTCAGATACAGCGACCGTGTGGTAACATCGGTCAGCGTCGCATCGGCGCTGCGGACAGGTGTCGCTGTGGAACAGCCGCTGACATCGGGGTTGTAGATCGCGACAGAGCACCCTTCGAGACGGTCCTCAGCAGTGCCGCCCCCCACTTCGGAGGATAGGCCGACATAGCCGCGCTGGCTGATCTCTTCACGCGACAGCGCAAAGCCCGCAATCATGTCATGGCGCGCCGACCCGGTGTTGAAACCAAAGGAAAGCTCGCTGGTGTTCGACGCCACTTCGTTGACCTGATACCGGCTTTTGGGAGAGGCCGTCAGCGTCCAGTTCTGCGGATCGGCATCCGAGGTGTCAGGGCGCTCAGGTGCCGACACGATATAGTCGTTCTCGGTCCGGCTGAGACGGGAACGGTTGGTGAATGTCATGCCCGGTGTGACTTCAAAGGTCGCGCCGAAGGTGGCAACGCTTTGTGTCGCATCGTGGAAATCGCGGTCTGGGTTGCCGTAGAAGGTGTCACGGTCAAGCGTCGGACGGCCTGCAGCGGATTCGGTGAAGGGCACGCCGTTGGTGCCATCCCATGGCACACCCCAGTCCGGCATCTGTTTCATCTGCAGCTGGTAGGCTTCGAAATCCAGTGTCAGACGGTCGGTCGCTTCGTATTCGGCAGCGATGGACAGACCCAGACGGTCGTCTTTGCTACCGTCGCGGCCGGCAACATCACTGACTTGGGCGACGGCACCGATGCGGGTCTTGAAGCGGTCGTTCCAGACCTTGTTCCAGTCGACTTCCTGACGCGCCAGATCGGCGGTGCCAAAGGTCGTGGTGGTTTTGACAAAGTCCGTATCCTGCGCCTTTTTGGTCACCAGATTGACCGCGCCGCCGGTGGTCGAGCGGCCACCGATGGAGCCAGACGGGCCTTTGGTGATCTCGACCTGTTCGGCCATGAATGTTTCGCGCACGGCGACACCGGAATCACGCACGCCGTCGATGAAGACGTCGTTGGAGGACCGGAAGCCGCGGATGAACAGAACGTCGCCGAATGCGTTGCCGCCTTCGCCAGTGCCCAATGTTATGCCGGGGGTGGTGCGGGCGAGCTCACGCACCGATGTCGCGTTCTTATCGCGCAGCACTTCCTGAGTGACTGCGGTAACCGTGCGCGGTGTATCGACCAGCGGTTGGGTCAGCAGCGAGTTGCCCGATTGAACGGCCTGATATCCGGCTTCGGGGTTGGCGTAGGGCGACAGACCGTTCTCGCCAGCGACGGGCGCGGCGGGGGCGGCAGCAACGGGGGCCTCGGCCACAACGGGTGCAGGGGCGGGTGCCGGTGTCGCGCGGGGTGCAGGGGCCGCCGCGGCGCGTTTCTTGGCGGGTTGTGGCTTGGGCTTGGCGGCCTGCGGCTCGGAGGTTTCAACCTCGATCCCGGGAAGCAGCAGCGGCTCGTCGCTGGATTGCGCATAAAGTGCTGCAGGAGACGTCGCGCCGATGGCGGCGGCCGTCATCATGCCGATGCTGCGGCTGGCCGTGTGGCCACGCAAGCTGTGTGGTGTTTTCGTCTGAGTCATATCGCCCTCGTCATTGCCCATTCGGGCTGTTTTTAGGGGGCTGGTCTGGACGATTGGCTACCTATTCACGGGCGGGTTACTAAGGCTGATAAAAACAATCAAGTATTAAACTTCGGCAACCTTACAAAAATTTCAATGGGTTGTAGCGTTGCACGTAAGGCGTCAATCGGGCGCGAGAAACGCCCGTTAATGCAGCGTCGGTGCTGCTTCCATTTGCGCGACCTCGCTTGGTGCGCTCAGGCGCATCCGCTTGAGCGCCAGCCCGAAATCCGCAGCAAGCGATGCCACCAGCGGGGCCATATCGGCGCGGACCAGCAGGGTCGCGATCAGCATCGCGTCTTCGCGCTGTCCGTCCGTGGCTGTCGCGATGAAGTTCGCAAAGCAGGATTCGTCCGATCCCAGACATTTGCACGTGATCGAATGGCGCATCAAAGGCCGCCGCCCGAACCGTGCACAAAGCGAGCATAGCTGTTCAAACGTGGCGAGCGCCTTGCTCCCGTTGGTGTGGCCGAGGACGCTGGCAAAATCGCTGCTGACTTTTTCCTGTGCGTCAGGCCCGTCACACCACATCCGCAAATAGATGACCGACGCGGCCTGAAGGCTGTCCAGCTCTGTGATGAACCCTACCGGGGCACCGCCGGGGTGCTGATGTGCGTCATTCATTTGGTCAGGATCAATTTGCCAGCGCGTGTGATTCGCAAGGTGTAGGTCTGGGTATCCAGCACGATTTGGGCCAGATCTCCGCCTTCGGTCAGGTCGCGGGCAGAGTAGGTCGGCAGCGCGTTCATCGGGGCTTGGGTCTTTGGGGGGGCATGAAATGTCATAGGGCTGCTCTATCAATGGTCATGGAAAAGGAACGTTGCACGCGGCACCGATCATCAGGCAGCCCTGCGGCTTGGTCCTGACGGTGAACGGCAGTTTGCGTTCTGGGGAATGGTCTCATCGTGGGACTCCTCACATCATATGTGTCGGGCGTCCCCGTGGTCACGGGCGGGGTGGCTAGACGTTTCCACAAACCTGATCGAAATTATAGGGTATGTCAATCCGACAGTTTTTGTCGGAATAATTTGCGCGCATTTTTGTTTGTCTGTGTCGTGCAAAAGAATACCCCCCGCAGCACGGGGCGGCGGGGGGTATAAGGCGCTTTGACCGGCAAAGCACAAACGTCGGTTAGGGTTGCGTTATTGCGTCTTCATCTCGGCGCGCAGGCCGCGGAAGATTGCGTAGCACAGGAACAGCAGCACCACAGTAAAGGGCAATCCGGTAGAGATAACCATCGACTGAAGCGACTTGAGCCCGCCTGCAGACAGCAGCAGCACAATCGCTACGGCACCTTCGAAAATACACCAGAACACGCGCTGTGGTGCAGGTGCATCGACCTTGCCGCCTGCCGTGATCGTATCGATCACCAGCGAGCCGGAGTCAGACGAGGTCACGAAGAACACGATGACCAATACGATCCCGATCAGCGATGTGATCCCGGCAAGTGGCAGCGCATCCAGCATGGCGAACAGCTGGCGTGGCAGCTCGGCTTCTTGCGCGGCGGTGTAGCCGTCGCTGATCACCTGATCGATTGCCATGCCACCAAAGACGCTCATCCACAGGACGCAAACGAGGCTCGGGATCAGCAGAACGCAGGTCAGGAACTCACGTACGGAACGGCCACGGCTGACGCGCGCGATGAACATGCCGACGAAAGGCGACCAGCTGATCCACCATGCCCAGTAGAACGATGTCCAGCCCTGCATAAAGTTCACGTCTTCACGGCCGATCGGATTGGACAGACCGGGCAGATATTCCACATAGGCCAGCAGCGATGACCCGAAGGTCGACAGGATCGCCAGCGTCGGTCCGACCAGCAGCACGAAGGCCAGCAGCAAAAACGCCAGACCCATGTTGATCTCTGACAGGACTTTGACCCCGCCATCAAGGCCGCGCAGCACGGACACGGTCGCAATCGCGGTGATGCCGGTGATCAGCAGAACTTGAGTTGTCGGGCCAACCGCCACACCAAAGAGCTCGTTCAAGCCCGCGTTGGCTTGCGTGGCGCCCAGACCAAGCGATGTCGCCAGACCAAAGAGCGTTGCAAATACGGCGAGAATGTCGATCACGTGCCCGGGCCAGCCCCAGACGCGTTCCCCCAGGATCGGGTAAAAGGCAGAGCGGATGGTCAGGGGAAGACCCTTGTTATAGCTGAACAGCGCCAGCGCCAGACCAACAACGGCATAGATCGCCCAGGGGTGCAGGCCCCAGTGGTAGATCGTGGCCGCCATACCCAGACGCACCGCTTCGGCCTGATCGCCCGCGGCCGCGCCCAAAGGTGCCCAATCGGTGCGCAGGCCGTCTTCGCCAACAGCAGTGCCACCCATGGAGCTCGAGAAATGCGATAGCGGTTCAGAGACGCCATAGAACATCAGACCGATGCCCATGCCCGCCGCGAACAGCATCGAGAACCATCCAAGGTAGGTATAGTCGGGGCTTGCTTCGGCCCCGCCAAGACGCACACGGCCCAAAGGCGTGACGATCAGGAACAGGCAGAACAGCACAAAGATGTTGCCGGCAGAGATAAAGAACCAGTCAAAGCCCTTTGTCACCGACGAGAACAGCCATGTGAACAGCGCGCCAGACTGTTCGGGCAGCGCGAGTGTATAGAATACAAAGGCAACAATACACACACCCGAGATCGCGAAGACCGGGTTGTGAATGTCGAAGCCGAAGGGCCCCACGCTGCCTTCTTTGTTGTCTTGGCCGATCTCGTAATCCGTGTCGATTACGGCAGCGGCCCCGTCGGGTGTCGGGATACCCGGCGACGTTTCATCTGTCATTAGATGCTCTCCATTTTATGTATTTGCGACTAATCATAGCGCAACTCCGACAAAACGACCACCGCTGCGCGGGAATTAAGTAAATGAATATCATGGCTTAGCCCCCGGATGCGGGCTTGACGCCCCGTTTGCGGGTCGCGGGCTATGCGTTTTTTCCGTGGTTTACCGCGAATCCCCTCTTTGGATTCGGGTGGAACACCGGGGCGGATCCGCGTGCCGCACTGCCCACGCCCGTCTGAACGGAGGGGGCAACCGCACCGCGGGATAGCGCCCTATCCCAAAAGATATGCCGCCCTATCCGTCCATGGCCCCGGCCCACCTGCTTGCGCAAATGAAAGCGCGGGCGTCTGCGGTCACCATGATCCCATGACAAATTTTTTCATCATGGGGGATGATATGAAAGTTACTTGCACACTACCAATTATCGCAACCGCGGCACTTCTGGCCGCTACCACTGTCAGCGCCGAAGGGTTCAGCCTGTCCGGTGCGCGCTCTGCCATGCAAAGCGACATCTCGTTCAACGTCATGCAATCCGCAGGGCAGGGCCAGATCAAGCTGCGCCACAAGATCCAGCCCAAAGCGCAGGTCCGGTCCAAAACCGTGAGCAGCCGCAGCCGGTCATTCCAAGAGCTCAGCGGGGTCAGCACGGCCGCGGACCTCAAAAGTCTCATCGCTTGGGCCGAGGCGGGGCCGAAGGGCTATGACGCCGTGCAATACGGGGCCAAACGGCTGCCGCCACAGCGTCCTACGCAAATGACCATCGGCGAGATCTACCGCTGGATCGACCGCACGCCGGGCCAACCGCATGCCATCGGTCGATACCAATTCATTCCATCCACGCTGCGCAGTCTGGTGCGACAGGCGGGGCTAAGCAAGAATGACCGGTTTACCTCGGCCGTGCAGGACGGGCTGGCGGATATCCTTTTGGTCGATGCGGGGTTTAACGCCTTCAAGAAAGGCAAGATCAGCCGCCACCGCTTTATGGAAAACCTCGCACGTATCTGGGCCGGTTTCCCGACCTCTAACGGGCGGTCCTATTATCACGGCTATGCGGGCAACAAGGCCGTCATCTCGTGGAACGAGTTCGACGCCGTAATGAAGAAGATTTTCGCGACCAAACGCGGCTGATCCCCGCGTTAGGGCTTGTTCCGGGCGGACAGCCGTGGCCCAATGGCCGGGTCTGGTGTCCGCCTCGCGGAAGAATCGGGAAGCTGGTGAAACTCCAGCACGTGCCCAACGCTGTAATGGGGATGGTTTGCGCATAGGCCACTGGATTATTCCGGGAAGGCGCGCGGACCAGACGACCCTAAGTCAGAAGACCGGCCAGACAGTACAGCTTGCCCCGCATGGACAGCGGGATTGGCGCATAAACGTATTGTTGGGGACTGAACAATGCCGATACCCTCTGCGCTGGCACCCGCCGCGCCTTTTTCAGATGCTGAACGCGACGCCGTCTACAAGGCGATCTTTACCCGCCGCGATGTACGCGATCAGTTTTTGCCCGATCCACTGGCCGAGGATGTGTTGCACCGCATACTGACCGCCGCGCATCACGCACCGTCCGTCGGGTTGTCACAGCCGTGGAATTTCATCGTCATCCGCGATCAGGCCGCACGCGATCAGGTCTGGCAAGCCTTCAACCGCGCCAACGAGGAAGCCGCCCAGATGTTCGAGGGCGACCGCCAGGCAAGCTACAGGTCGCTGAAGCTCGAAGGTATCCGCAAGGCACCGGTCAATATCTGCGTGACCTGTGACCGCAGCCGTGGCGGCAAGGTCGTGCTGGGGCGCACCCATAATCAAAGCATGGATCTTTATAGCACCGTCTGCGCGATCCAGAACCTCTGGCTTGCCGCCCGCGCCGAGGGCATCGGGATGGGCTGGGTCAGCGTGTTCCGCGATGCCGATCTGCGTCACCTGCTGAAAATCCCCGACCGGATAGAGATCGTCGGCTACCTCTGTCTGGGCCACGTGGACGAGCTTTACCAGACGCCCGAGCTTGAGGTGAAAGGCTGGAGCAAACGGCTCCCCGTGGACGAGATGATCTTTGACGGTACGTGGCAGGGCGACCCGTAGTCACCGTCCGTCCCGCTCACATTGTCATCTCCCGCAGTACGGGTATTTTGCGCGGTCAGCGGAACTATGCCGGTTCCCTGACGTTGCCTTTGTGAAGCCAGTGCATCCCGCGTCTGGCACGCAAAGAGGAGTTCTTTCACATGGGCGGTATCATTTATCTCGTTGGTCTTGTGGTCGTGGTTATGGCGGTGCTGTCGCTGGTCGGCTTGGCGTAATCAAACGCCGGGGAGGCATTTACATGAACACGACACTTACTGAAAAAACTGCCGATGGATCCTATGTCGACTGGCCCGCAATTTTCGCGGGTACCGTTGTCGCTGTGGCGATCGGCCTTTTGCTGACCACCTTCGGCGCGGCACTTGGCCTGTCGTCGATCACGCTGGACGGAACCGACAATTCATCGACGCTTGAACTGGTGCTGACCGCGCTGTGGATGGTGATCACGCTCGTCGCCTCCTATCTGGCCGGTGGTTATATCGCGGGCCGCATGCGCCGCCGCGTCGAAAGCGCTACGGATGATGAAGTCACTGCACGTGACGGGATCAACGGTCTGGTTGTTTGGGGCCTCGGGTCTGTGATCTCCGCCGTGATGCTATCAAGCGCGTTGAGCTTTGCAGCCAATACTGCCGGCAACGTCGCAGCGGGTGCAGGCAAAGCGGCTGGTACGGTCGTCGAAGCTGCGGGCTCTGCCGTGGGAGGTGCTGCCTCCGGGCTGGCCGATGCGGCGGGTGCTGCAATCCCGGATGAGGCCAAGAATGATCCGACAGATTACCTGTCGAACCAGCTTTTGCGCCCCAATCAGGTCGACCCGCTTACAGCCGACCCCGAGCAACTGGCAGAGCAGACTGCCAGCATTGTTTCGAATATCTACCGCACGGGTGAGGTCAGCGAGGAAGACCGGACCTATCTTGCCGGCGCTGTTGCCGCACGCACCGATCTGACCCAGGCCCAGGCGAAAGAGCGTGTGGACCAGATCGTGACCCAAGCGCAGGAAGCGCGTCAGGAAGTCGAAGACGCTGTAGCCGCTGCCAAGGCCGAGGCTGAACAGGCCGCAGCAGAGGCGAAAGAAGCAGCGGTTGAAGCTGCGCAAACCGCGCGTAACGCCGGTATCCTGACCGCCTTTGTGCTGGCCGCCGCGTCGCTGATTGCCGGTGTGGCATCTGTTGCAGGGTCGGTCCACGGGGGTCGCCACCGCGATCAGGGCCGTCTTTTTGCCGGTCTGACATATCGCGGCTAAATTGCTTCACGTGAAAATCAAAACCCCGGCGGCGCAAGCGGCCGGGGTTTTCTTCTGCCATCGTGATTCGGGATGTTCCGGGGCAGGGGGCGCTGCGACGACTTCAGGCGCATCCATGGCACATGCCAAAACCGCAGCGCCAGCTAAATAAGGCATCAGGGCAAAGCGATATGTTTAAAGGGGGGATCTGGTGCTGAAGGGGAGGATTGAACTCCCGACCTCGTCATTACCAATGACGCGCTCTACCACTGAGCTACTCCAGCACTGTGGGCGGGTGATTAGACCCATTCGCAATATGGTGCAAGCGTAATCTGGACCATATCGGCCCGCTGCGCTAGACAATCGACATGTCAAAGGATACCGCCCCACAAAAGCCGCCAAAACCCAATGTATTGCGGGAAGACAGGCTGAAAGCCGCGCTGAAAGCCAATATGGGCCGACGCAAGGCGCAAGCGCGTGCGCGCAGCGACAAAAGCCAAAGCGACGACACGCAAAATAATAACGCGCAGACAGATAACGGGCCGACCGGCCAAACCAAGGAAGGCTGAAGGATGGATTCGATTGTGGTCAAAGGCGGCGGTGCGCTGTCGGGACAAATTCCGATTGCGGGGGCCAAGAACGCCTGTCTGACGCTTATGCCCGCGACCCTGCTGTCCGAAGAGCCGCTGACGCTGACCAACGCGCCGCGCCTGTCCGACATCCGCACCATGACCGAATTGCTGCGGTCCCTTGGGGCAGAGGTGACATCGATGCAGGACGGTCAGGTTCTGGCGATGTCGTGTCATGGCGAGATCAACACGCGCGCCGAATATGACATCGTGCGCAAGATGCGCGCGTCGAACCTTGTGCTGGGGCCGCTGCTGGCCCGCGAAGGGCACGCGCAGGTATCGCTGCCGGGCGGCTGCGCGATTGGTGCGCGCCCAATGGATATTCACACCGATGGTCTGGCCCTAATGGGCGCAGAGATCGACTTGCGTGACGGTTATCTGCACGCCAAGGCGCAAGGCGGGGCATTGAAAGGTGCGGTCATCGACTTCCCCTTTGCCTCTGTCGGCGCGACCGAGAACATTATGATGGCTGCGACCTTGGCCAAGGGCACGACGGTGATCAATAACGCCGCCCGCGAGCCCGAGATCGTGGATCTCGCGGATTGTTTGCGTGCTATGGGCGCGCAGATCGAAGGCGACGGCACCAGCCGGATCGAGATTCAGGGCGTTGACCGTCTGCATGGGGCGACCCACCGTGTTGTGACCGACCGGATCGAACTGGGCACCTATATGCTCGCCCCTGCGATGTGTGGTGGCGAGGTTGAATTGCTGGGCGGGCGCATCGACCTGCTGTCGGCTTTCTGCGAAAAGCTTGACGCGGCAGGGATCGACGTGACCGAAACTGACAAAGGTCTGAAAGTCGCGCGGCGCAATGGCCTAATCAACGCGGTGAATGTCACGACCGAACCTTTCCCCGGTTTCCCCACCGACTTGCAAGCCCAGATGATGGCGCTGCTGTGTACGGCGGACGGTACCTCGGTGCTGGAAGAAAAAATCTTCGAGAACCGCTTTATGCACGCGCCCGAGCTGATCCGCATGGGGGCCGATATCGAGGTCCACGGCGGCACCGCGACGGTGCACGGCGTCAAAAAGCTGAAAGGTGCGCCGGTGATGGCGACCGATCTGCGCGCATCGATTTCCCTGATCCTTGCCGGTATGGCCGCCGAAGGCGAAACGCGCGTCAGCCGTGTCTACCATCTGGATCGCGGGTACGAACATGTGGTGGCGAAACTGCGCGGCGTGGGCGCAAATATTGAACGGATCAAAGACCAATGACCGAAGATGCACGTTTCGAAGACGGGCGCGAAGCCCCGCTGAACCTCGGCGCGCTGGATGCTGATGACCTCAAGGTGATCTCCTCGCTGGCGCAGGATGCCGTGTTTCCGGGATCGGAAATGCGCTGGCTGCAAAAAGAGGGGCGCTTTGCCCTACTGCTGAACCGCGTGCGGTGGGAAGACGCGGGCAAATCGCGCCACGCCCCGGAACGCGTGCAAACAATCTTGATGTTCAGCAACGTGCAGCGCGTGTCCAGCCAGGGCGTGAACAAGGGGGATGCGGATACCATCCTGTCGCTGTTGCAGATCGAATTTACCGAAACCGATGCGCCCTCGGGCGACGTGCTGCTGACCCTCGCGGGGGACGGTGTGATCCGGCTGACGGTCGAAGCGCTGGATGTGACCTTGAAGGATGTGACGCGCCCCTATGTGGCCCCGTCGCGCAAGCTGCCGGAACATCCGGCCTAAGCGTTCTTCCACATTCTGTGCCGTGCGGGTCGCCCGCGTGGCATCCCTTCAAAGCCCATTGCACGTTGCAAAGGACATCCGATGCCCCAATTCCTAGACTTCGATCAGCCTGATTTCGAACAGGCGTTCACCGCGCTGCTTTCTGCCAAACGTGAAGACAGCCCCGATGTGGACGACACGGTGGCCGAGATCATCGCGCAGGTGCGGTCCAAAGGCGATGCCGCGGTGATCGAGCTGACCCAGAAGTTCGACCGCATCGCGCTGACCTCCGACACCCTGCGCATCACCGCGGCAGAGGTCGACGCCGCGGTTGCCGAAGTCTCGGACGCGGATCGCACAGCGCTTGAACTCGCTGCGGCGCGTATCCGTGCCTATCACGAACGGCAGCTGCCCGAGGATGCGCAGTGGCAGGACGACGCCGGTGCTACGCTTGGCTGGCGGTGGAGCGCGGTATCCGCCGCAGGGCTTTATGTGCCCGGTGGTCTGGCAAGCTATCCTTCCTCTGTCTTGATGAACGCGATCCCGGCCAAGGTCGCGGGGGTAGAACGGCTTGCGATGGTCGTGCCCACGCCGGACGGGGTGCTGAACCCGCTGGTGTTGCTGGCTGCGCGGCTGGCGGGCGTTGACGAGATTTACCGCATCGGTGGGGCGCAGGCGGTGGCGGCGCTGGCCTATGGTACCGACACAATCCCCCCCGTCGACAAGATCACCGGCCCCGGCAATGCCTATGTCGCTGCCGCGAAACGGCGGGTGTTTGGCAAGGTGGGCATCGACATGATCGCGGGCCCGTCCGAGATTCTCGTGATCGCGGATGGCGACAACGATGCTGACTGGATCGCCCTTGATCTGCTCAGCCAGGCCGAGCACGACGAAAGCGCCCAGTCGATCCTGATCACCACGGACAAGGCCTTTGGCCGCGCGGTGTCGGATGCTGTGGATGCGCGGTTGGAAACGCTGGAACGGCGCGCGATTGCGGGCACCAGCTGGCGCGAGAACGGGGCAATCATTACCGTGCCGGATCTGGCGGCAGCCGCCAAGCTGAGCAACCGTATCGCACCTGAACACCTTGAACTTTGTGTCGCGGATGTGGATGCGCTGAGTGCGCAGATCACCCACGCGGGGGCGATCTTCCTTGGTCAATGGACGCCCGAGGCGATTGGCGATTACGTTGGCGGGCCGAACCACGTGCTGCCCACGGCACGCTCTGCACGGTTTTCCAGCGGGCTGTCGGTGCTGGACTTTATGAAGCGCACGACACTGGCACGGATGACGCCGGACGCGCTGCGCGCAATCGGCCCGTCGGCGGAACGTCTGGCGCGATCCGAAAGCCTTGAGGCGCACGGTCTGTCGGTCACCGCACGGCTGCGCAAACTGAACGACTGACGCAACGGCCCTTTGCCCGGCCCGCCGATGTCAATTGTAGAACCCCGCCGCCCGGTCTAAGGTCGGCGGGATAGACACTAAATGAGACGTCCCCATGTCCCGGATCACGCATATCGCGCTTGACGACGCGAACCTGCCCCCGCCCACGCCCGAGATAGAGCAAGAGCGCAAGGTCGCCATGTTTGATCTGCTGGAGGACAATGTTTTTACCCTGCCGTCGCGCGATGATCGCCCGGTGCCACAAGGGCCGTACCATCTGGGCCTGTCGATCCGTGACAAACGGCTGGTGTTTGATGTGAACACCGAAAGCGCTGAAAAGGCGGCGGAATTCCATCTGTCGCTGGGGCCGTTCCGGCAAGTTGTCAAAGACTATTTCCAGATTTGCGAATCCTATTTCGAGGCGGTCAAGAAATCCGCCCCCTCGCAGATCGAGACCATCGATATGGCACGGCGCGGGATCCACAACGAAGGGTCTCGGGTGTTGCAAGAGCGGCTTGAAGGCAAGGCCGAGATCGATACAGATACGGCCCGCCGCCTGTTCACCCTCATCTGCGTTCTGCACTACGGCGGCTAGATGACCCAGAAACTGCCCCAATCGGTGCTGTTTTGCTGCGATCACAACGCGGTGCGGTCGCCTATGGCCGAAGGGTTGATGAAAAAGTTCTACGGCACGGGCACCTATGTGCAATCCGTCGGCGTGATGAACGATCTGGAAATCGACGGTTTCTCTATCGCGGTGTGCCAAGAGCTGGACGTGGAACTATCCCGCCACCGGTCCCGCAGTTTCGACGAGATGGAGAATTGGGGCGATGATCTGAGCTCTTTCGATCTGATCATCGCGCTGAGCCCCGCCAGCCAACGCCGCGCGCTGGAACTGACGCGGTTTTATCATCTGACTGTGGAATATTGGCCGATCCTCGACCCGACAGGGTTGGGGGAAACGCGCGATGCCAAGATCGCGCAATACCGCGCCGCCCGTGATCAGATCAAAGACCGTCTGATTGACCGTTTCGGCCCGCCTTCGCGGCCACAGATCTAGGGCAGGGGCGTGCCCCTGCCGCCGGTGTCACGGTCTTAGGTGGCGCTGCACAGGGTCGATGCTGTCTGGCCATAGGCTTTCCATACAGCCCAGAAATCATTGTCGCTTTTGCGGTCGGACTGGCGCGCCTCTTGCAGGCTGTGAGGGTCCGAGAAAACGCGTACGCCACGGCGCTGTTCTGACGAAGAAAGCTCTTTGTCGGCAACGGCTTGGATACAGCCGCAGCGCGCCGCGCTCGCCTGTTTGCGCCCCGATTTCATGCAGGCGTTGTGGATCGGCCCGGTGGCGAACAAGACAGCGCCCCGGCCAAAGCCGCCGCTGGGGTTATAGCCGCGCGGTCCGCCGCAAGCGGCCAGCGTGCCAACAACACAGATCATCGTGAAAAGTCGTACCATCGTTTTGCCTCATCTCTCGGACGCCGGGTTGATCCCGAGGCTGCCCTAACTGCTGCTGGCATTTATGCCGGAAAACTGCAGATTGAGCAATTCACGATTGGGGGCGCAAAACGGAAATGCCTTTGCCCGAACAGGTCGGGCAAAGGCGTGTGTTGCTTAGAACTTCCAGCGCGCACCAACGAAGGTCACGTCCAGATCCTGATAGGAGGCCGACGGATCGTCGAAGTCATAGGTGCGGTGTGTTGCGTAAAGCTCGGTGTTGTACGCGTCGAGGCGCTGAACAACGGCGACACCCACGGAAGAGGTGCTGGACCCTGCGACGACAAAGTCGTTCCCGTCGTAGTAATCAACGGAGAAGGATGTCGAACCCGCCGCGATGTAATCACGGGTGATGCCCGCTTTGATGTAGGCGTAGTCTGCGTCACCCGCAACGCGGCGACCTGCGGAAACCGCGAGGTTCAGACCGGTTGGTTGGTGCAGAACAGCGGCGGAGCCCATGACCAGATCGTTGCTGGTGTCGCGGAACGAATAGCCCAAGCGCGCGTCGACCGAATAGTCACCGTAGTCTTGAACGTAGCGTGTGCCGACATCGGTGTAGTCGTTGTCATCGCCCGAGCTCAGGACTTCCTGACCGTAGGAAACCGATGCGGAGAAGCCGTTGAACACAGGTGTGTCATAGCGCACGCGGAAACGGCGGCTGCCGTCGAAAGAGCTGTTGGTGCCCCCGATTGTAACGGTCGACAGGGTGCCATCCGCGAAACGCAGTTGCTGGCTGCCCGCGATGTCGCTGATGCCCACATAGGCGGCAACACCGGTGCCCGAGAAGTCAGCTTCGGCCGAGCCATCTGTCGATGTGCTGCCTTGACCAAACGAGAAGATACCCGCGTTTGGCGTGCGGTATGTCAGGTCCAGTTTGCGCAGTTCGGTGCGGTGGTAGTCGAAATCCAGGCTGTCGTCGTCGCCATTGATGGCGGAGGACCCGGTCAGGCCAAGGCCTGCTTCGAAGGTCAGACGCAGCTCGGACCCGTTTTGCAGCGCTTGGGTCATGGTCAGACCAACGCGGCTGTTGGAGTTGTCGTTGTCGATAAACGTGGTGTTTGTGTCTTCACCATCGTCAACGCTCAGAACGCCAAAGTTCAGTTGGCCGTAAACGTCCCAGACGGGGCCTTCTTGGGCCTGTGCCAGCGCGGGAAGCGACGCCAGACCAAGGGCTGCAACGGTCACTGTGCCAAGCGAGTGTTTCATCTTCATCTCAAAATTCCTTATTCGCCCGATCTGCAAGGGTGCAGACCATTTGAGAAGGCCGATTTAACGCCGCCGCCCGCGGGATAAAACCATAAGGCAGCCATACCAAATGCCGGTGTTGCAACATTGCTAAAGGAAGCGGTACCGCGCAGTACTGCCAAGCGCCTTGATATATTGGCGTTGGCGGCGGTATGCGGTTTCTGCATGGCAGGTGACCGCGAAAAAATCACATCCCCCCTTTGACGTTTGCGATCAGAATGCAGGTAAATCCGCCGACGCGCGTCAAATGCCCTAAGGATCAAGGGGAACAGGCGATCCAGCCCATTGACCAGCGCTTGAATCCGCACCATATCCTTGCCTCATGACACCACTTTCACATATCCGCAATTTCTCCATCGTCGCGCACATCGATCATGGTAAATCCACGCTCGCCGATCGCCTGATCCAAGAGACGAACACCGTTTCCCTGCGCGATATGAAAGCGCAGATGCTCGACTCGATGGATATCGAGCGCGAGCGCGGGATCACGATCAAAGCCCAGACGGTGCGGATCAACTATACCGCCCAGAACGGCGAGGAATATATCCTCAACCTGATCGACACCCCCGGTCACGTCGACTTTGCCTACGAGGTCTCTCGCTCCATGCGCGCGGTCGAAGGATCGCTGCTGGTCGTGGACAGCACCCAAGGCGTAGAGGCGCAGACGCTCGCCAACGTGTATCACGCGATTGATGCGGATCACGAGATCGTGCCGGTTCTCAACAAGATTGACCTGCCTGCGTCCGACTGCGACCGCGTGGCGGAACAGATCGAGGATGTGATCGGGATCGATGCTTCCGAAGCGATCCGTGTTTCAGCCAAGACAGGTCAGGGCATTGTCGAAACGCTTGAAGCCATCGTGCATAAGCTGCCCGCACCAAAGGGCACGCAGGACGCGCCGTTGAAGGCGATGCTGGTCGATTCATGGTACGACAGCTATCTGGGCGTCATCGTTCTGGTGCGGATCATGGATGGTCAGCTGAAAAAAGGCGACCGTATCCGCATGATGCAGAACGGGTCGGTGCACCACGTCGACCGTATCGGCGTTTTCCGTCCCGCCATGACCGAGATCGACAGCCTCAACCCCGGCGAGATCGGGTTTCTGACCGCATCGATCAAACAGGTCCGCGACACGCGGGTCGGGGATACAATCACGCACGAGAAAAAGGGCACCGAAACCCCGCTGCCGGGCTTTAAGCCGGCGCAGCCCGTGGTGTTCTGTGGTCTGTTCCCAGTGGACGCCGCCGAGTTCGAAGACCTGCGCGACAGTATCGAAAAGCTGGCGCTGAACGACGCGTCTTTCAGCTTCGAGATGGAAACATCCGCCGCCCTGGGTTTCGGTTTCCGCTGCGGCTTCCTTGGCCTGCTGCACCTTGAAGTCATTCGTGACCGGATCGAGCGCGAGTATGACATCGACCTGATCACCACCGCGCCGTCGGTTATCTATGACATCCACATGAAAGACGGCACGGTCGAGCAGTTGCACAACCCCGCTGACATGCCCGACCTGACCTTCGTGGACCACATCGAAGAACCACGCATCAAGGCGACCATCCTTGTGCCGGATGAATATCTTGGTGATGTGCTCAAGCTGTGTCAGGACCGTCGCGGCATCCAGATGGACCTGACCTATGCGGGCAGCCGCGCGATGGTTGTCTATGATCTGCCGCTGAACGAAGTGGTTTTCGACTTCTATGACCGGTTGAAGTCGGTGACCAAGGGCTATGCCTCGTTCGACTATCAGATGATCGGCTACCGTCAGGATGCGCTGGTCAAGATGTCTATTCTGGTTAACGACGAACCTGTCGATGCGCTCAGCACTATGGTGCACCGCGACCGCGCCGAAATGCGCGGCCGTGCCATGGTTGAAAAGCTCAAGGATCTGATCCCGCGTCACATGTTCAAGATCCCGATTCAGGCGGCCATCGGCGGCAAGGTGATCGCGCGCGAAACCCTATCGGCGATGCGCAAGGATGTGACCGCGAAATGCTACGGCGGCGACGCCTCGCGGAAGCGCAAGCTGTTGGATAAACAGAAGGCGGGTAAGAAGAAAATGCGCCAGTTCGGCAAGGTCGACATCCCGCAAGAGGCATTTATCTCTGCCTTGAAGATGGACAGCTAAGACGATTGTTGAAAGGGGCGCTTCATGCGCCCCTTTTCGTTGGAACGACACCAAAGGTCAGGGCAGCCTTGTCATCTGTGCAGGCACCGCCCCACCGTCCAGCAGCCGCGCCAGACAAGCGTGGGTGAACCCCCAGATATCTTCGTCATGTACCAGGTGGTGGGTCAGAAATCCCAAGGGTTCCTGCGGGTCCGTCAGCCCTTTGCGGCGGTCCTGCAGCAGTTTGGTGATATCCGTAATCAGCGTGTCCGGCGGCACAAGGCTGCGGGTGCCGCGCCAGAAAATCGGATCGATATGGGTGTTGATCTGCACCAGCCCGGGGGCGGCAATCCGGTTATCCCGCGGCAGATAGGTCGACACCCCGACATAGCCTGCGTCTGCCAGCACCGGCAGCAACCCATCGTCCAACCGGTTCCACGGCGGCACAAAGATCGGCAGCAGGTCGTCTCCGAAAAGCTCTTGCATCCGGTTCAGCGCTTGGGCGAGCTCGTGGGCAGCATCGGGGCGCGGGTGTCCGAACTCTGCCTTTTTCGCCCCGTCGGGCGCGTGGCTAATATGCTGCCAGCCATGCACCAGCGGACGGATCAGCAGACGGTCCCTGCTATAGGCGGCAAGCGCGGGTTCTGCATGTTTAGGGATCACGGCGATATGCACGGGCAGGGACAGATCCTCGGCCAGTGCGGCAAGGCGATCCAGCGCGGGGGTTGGGGCGATGGCATCATCATCGCGCCACCAGATCGGCAGGTGCAATCCTTCTGTGCGCCATATTGCAAGCTCGGCGTCAAGAGCGGTCCAATCCACGGTCATCGCGTGCCCTTTCGCATCGCCTCGGTCAGGGTGACCGTCCTCGCGGCCCCGTCAAACCCGTCTGTCTGCGCAGGTCGGGTCGGGGCGGCGTGCAGGGTTGCCAAGGCGGATAGCAACCTGTCCGGTGTCAGATCAGCGCTGCGCAGCACCTCGATCCCCGGTAGCGCGGACAGCGCATCGGCGCGCAGCCCCTGTTCCACCTCGTTGCCGGCGTCAAAGGGGACAAACAGCGCGCGCACCCCGCTTTGCAGCACATCCAGCGCGGTATTGTAGCCGCACAAAGAGACAGAGGCGGCGGCGTGATACAGCATCTGGCGGAATTCGGGGCGCGCCGGTTCGATCACCACATTCGCGGGGGCATCCTGCATCAGCGCGGCGCTGCGTGCGGCCGCATCCTGCCCCCCCAGCAGCAAGCGCCAGACCCGCCCCGCATCACGCGCGGCCGCGGCGCGGCAGGTGTCGAACACATGCGCGCCCACATCACCGCCCCCGGCGCTGACGATAACCTCGCCCGCGCCAAGCCGGTCGGGATGGGGGCTGGCGGGGGGCGGTGCGACGAAACCTGTATAGCGCAGCTTGCCCTGCATTGCGTCCGACACCGGCCAGCTAAGCGAGAGCGGCGTCACGGCCTCGTCCGCATGGACCAGCACCGCATCGTAATACTGCGCAACCAGATCATCGGCCAGCTGCGCCTTGGCGGGTTTGGATGGCGGCGCGAGGATATCGCGTACCGATGCGCAGATCAGTGGGCGCGCGGGCAGGGCATCTGCGGCGTCAAGCAGGGCCAGGAACTCTGCCTTGAGGGTCCGGCGCCCAAAGGGGAACAACTCGGTGATCAGCAGATCGGGGGCGCGGGTCTGGATGTGGGTGACCAGCATCTCGCGCCGCGCTGCCTTCAACGCTTCAGAGGCGACCGCACCATGTTCATCCAGCAGCCGCGCGAAATCCACACCGTCAGAGCGCAGCGGCGGCAGTTGCACCACGTCAACGCCGTCGCTGTTCAACTGCAGTGCGGGCATCCCGCCCGAGACGACCTGCACATCATGCCCCCCCGCCCCATAGGCGCGGCCAAGGGTCAAGGCGCGGGCCAGATGGCCGGTGCCCAGCAGATGTGTGACGACGATGCTGACCTTCATAAGCGCGGCTCCAGTCGGATGGGATCAGGCTGGGCGGTCCAACCCTTGGGTGAAATATCCAGTAGATATAAGCGGTTGCGCTTGATCTGAAAGGGGGCGGGGCCAGCGAAACCCCAGCCGGTCGCTTGGGCCAGCAAAACACGCATCACGCCGATATGGCAGACAGCGACAGTGTCGCGCGTCAAGCCGTTGGCCCAAGGGATGAGCCGTTCGCGCAGGCTGTCGGGGCTTTCGCCGCCGGGTGGGGTGTAGCCCCAGCCCCAATCCTCGATATCGCGGAACCCGCTGGCGGGGTCTGCCTTAAGGTCCACGCCGTGCAGCCCTTCCCACTTGCCCCAGTCCATCTCCATCAGCGCGGTCGCGGTTTTCGGCGCGCGGTCTGCGACCAGTCGGGCGGTTTCAGCGGCGCGAGACAGGGGGCTCGACACAAGATCGGCACGGTCCCAAGGCGCGGGCAATGCCAGCGCCGCCAGACCGGCGCGGGCGTCATCATCCAGCGGGATATCCGTGCGCCCTTGAATGCGGCCCGCACGGTTCCAGCCTGTATGCCCGTGGCGGAGCAGGGCAAGCCGGATCACGGGCGCACCCCGCAGCTTTCCAACCCTGCCAGCAACGTCGCGGTGGCAGTGGGAAGCAGATGATGTTGAGCGACAAAATCGCGGGCGTCATGGGCGCGTGTGTGGCGTAGGGTGGTATCCGCCAGCAGCGCTGTGATCTGTGCGGCAAGCGGGGCGGTGCCGCTTTCCGGCGCGGGATAGGGGCCGGGGGCCAGCACATCGCGCACGCCGGGGCGGTCTTGGGCTACGACGGGCAGGCCCGCGGCCTGCGCCTCCAGATAGGCGAGGCCAAAGGCTTCGTTCACCCCGGGCCAGAACAGCAGCGATGCATGGCGATAGGCGGCGGCCATGGCGGTCGCATCAAGCTCCCCAAGAAAACGAACCGCGTCGCCAAAGGGGGCCATCATCGTCTCTATCTCGGTGCGGGCGGGGCCGTCACCCGCGATATCCAGCCTCCAGCTGTCTGCCGGCAGCAGCGCCAGCGTCTCCGCGATGATCTGATACGAGGCGCGTTTGTCCCCGTCGCGCAGCATACCCACAGCCAGCATCGGGCCATCCAGCGCGGACGGCAGAGGCAAAGCGTCCTGTGCGAGAAACGGCGGCAGATGCACCAGCCGCTGCCCCGCGGTCTGATCGCGGCGCAGCGTTTCGGCATCGCGGTGCGTGAGGTAAAAGATCACATCCGCCGCGTCGCTTGCGGCCTCGGCGGCTAGGGCGAAACCGGCCCACGGGCCTGTCAGCCGTTTGCGCGCACGGCTTGATTCGACCAGCAGATAGGGGATGCCAAGGGCGCGGGCAACGGCGGGGCCGATCAGGTCGGGGGCCTTGTAATAGTTGTGATAGGTGATCCACGCCTGCCAGCCTTCGGTGCGACCGCGGGCGGTGGCTTGGGTCACTTCGGCCTCGGCAGCGTTGAACAGCATGGCCTGCGCCGCGCTGTCGCCCGCCCCGTCGCGGCTGCGTAGGGTGCTGGCGACTGTAACCGTCGCGCCCCCCCGTTGCAGCGCGGCCATCAATCCACGCGCCATCGCCCGATCCCCCGAGGGTACCGGATGATCAGGCGACTTTAACGGAGCGTAGAACGCAAGCCGCATCAGCCGCCCTGTGCCAGCATGGCCGTCAGCCGCTTGTGGAGCTGGCGAATGCCGGGGGCCATGGTGAACTCTGCATGCAGGCGGTCGTGGGCGGCTTCGGCCAGCCGAGGGCCAAGCGATGGATCCTCCGCAAAACGCTGCATCGCCTCGGCAAGGGCGGCGGGGGCATCGTCGCTTAGCACGCCGGTGGTGCCGCTGGTGATGAACTCGGGGATGGCGGATACGGGCGTGCTGAGCAGCGGAAGCTTCTGGCTTGCCGCTTCCATCAGCACATTGGGCAGCCCGTCACGGTCACCGTCCTTGGCAATGCGCGAGGGCAGCACGAACAGATCGGCGGCGCGCATGGCCGCGATCACCTCTGGCTGGTCGCAAGCCCCGCGCCAAGTGATCCGGTCGTTGATCCCGTGCGTTTCAGCGCGTGTTTTCATCGGTTCCGACAGGTCCCCGCCGCCGATATGGGTCCAGTGCCAGTCAAACTCGTTCGGCAGCAACGCCAGCGCATCGATCAGGTTATCAAAGCCCTTCTTCTCGACCATGCGCCCGACAGACATCATCTGGAACGGGTCGCCTTTGGTCCGTTGGACCCGGGTTGGCGGTTCGGGGAAACGCGCCAGATCCAGCCCGTGATAGACTAGGTCAATCCGGTCCGGGGCGGAGGTAAGACTGCGCAGATGTTGCGCGTTAAAGTCCGTGCAGGTGGCACCAAAGGCGGCACCGTGGCTGGCGGGGTCCAGCTTTTCGCGCAACTCCCATTCGGGCGAGGTCCAGATGTCCTTGGCGTGGGCAGAAAAGCTCCACTGCAGTCCGCGCAGGATCGCGGCATAGCGCGCGACCGAGGACGGGGTGTGCAGGAAATGCGCATAGATGCCGCGGGTCTCGGCGGGGAGCTCATGTGCCATGACGCAGGCCTGCCCAAAGCGGCGACGACGGTTCGGGGTGTCATCGCGGGCAAGGTCTTGTTGGAAAACCTCCCATGCCGCGTCGTAGCCGGGCATGGCTTTCGCGGCCTCTTGTGCTGCGGTCACACGTTCGGGATCGTCGCGCAGGTATTCCGGCAAATAGCGCACGCGCGCTTGCAGCCGGTCGTGCAACGGGTGGGTTTTCGTATCGGTCGGGTGGCGCAGCGACCAGATGTCGAAGCGCAGACCGGCTTCTTCAAGGGCGACAAGCTCTTGTGCGATGAAGGTCTCGGACAGGCGCGGCCAGCCTTTGACCACAATGGCGA